>Ga0105359_10000150_pt1 | contig 54889 bp, 44 predicted proteins | sample GOMGulsemesocosm_6_FD_83659 | JGI IMG/M metagenome (GOLD analysis project Ga0105359, IMG submission 83659) | Methane-oxidizing microbial communities from mesocosms in the Gulf of Mexico - GOM8C Gulf of Mexico | ecosystem: Environmental > Aquatic > Marine > Cold seeps | place: Gulf of Mexico...
TACCTAATGATTTAAGGGCAACTAAACCAAGTTTGATATCATAAATGGAATCACTGTAATAAAATGCTTTATTTCGCTCTTGCGTATAATAAGCCCCCATTAATATCTCTGTTTTGCCAATTTTCACCTCTTGCATTGCACGTTTCCAGGGAACAAAACGAATTGAAGCTTGCATACCTGCACGTTTAAATGCTGTTTGAACTATTTCCGTAATAACACCGTTTTTTGTCATTTCAGAACCATAAAATGGAGCCCAGTCAACGGTCACCATGGTTACTTCATTTGCATTAATCGTTGTTATTCGCATCGTAAATATAAAGATGAGGATTGGTATTTTTCTATACCTACGTTTCATGGCACACCTACTATCTGTGAAAGCATAATAATGAGTATAGTGTGCAACCAAAAGCAAGCTCAACTTAGCAACTAAATGTAGCTGATTATGATAAACGCCCGAGATGACTTTGGAAAAAATCTAAAAAGAGGCGTGTTTTAATGGGCACTTCACGGCTTTGATATAATACGCTCAGTTGCATTGCAACAGGTGGAATTGTTAGTTTTAACTTGTGTAACAGACATCTTTCTTGGCAACTATAATCGGGTAGTTTAGCGATGCCTAAACCTTGAATTACGGCTTGTAGGCGCATCTCCGGACTTGAAAAGCTAGCACGAGCTTGTAACGTAACCGCTTGTACATTTTTACCATCACGGAATAACCACTGTTCCTGTTGTTCACTAAGAATACACGGGAGTTGCTGTAAGAATTGGGGATCAATTTTATTTTTATTGTTAACGTATTCGCCAGCATAGATAGACTGAGGAAAACTTAATAGTGTTTTAGCGATCCAGTTAGAAGCGGGTAATGGTGTTTCATGTAAAACAAACATTAAATCATAAAGGTGATCATTTTCAGGAAAGCGCCCCGAGTAATGATTGCAGTTTAGTTTTATTTTAGGATATTGCTTTGCAAAATAAGCCACTAACTCACTAATTATTTGATTAAAAAATTCTAACGGTAAAAGTATATTTAACTGCCCTTGCGGCTCATTAATCAATGCCCCTATTTGTTCTTCAACACTTCGTAACGCCTCGACATGGTTTTTACTGGCTTGATATAACAACTGGCCACTTTCCGTTAATTGTTGTTTACGCGTTGTGCGTATCAATAATTGACTACCAATGGATAACTCTAGTTGCACTAGATGCCTGCTTAACTTTGATTTTGGTATATTTAATTTTTTTGCAGCTTGAGTAAAAGAGCCCACTTCAACTAAGCAAACAAACATTGATAAATCATCTAAACTTGTGCCCATTTGTTCTTCCTGATGTTCATTATTGCGAATTTGCAACAATGATTCCTATTAAACCTATCTAATCAAAAAAGATCAACTTATGTACACTTCCCTTACAATTTAATCATAAGGAAGATAAGCATGCACAATGTGAAAGAAATTAATGCACTGAACTTTGAAAGCGAAGTTGAATTGCACGAGGGAATTGTTTTGGTCGATTTTTTTGCTCAGTGGTGCGGGCCATGCAAAATGATAACACCAATTGTTGAACAGATTTCTAATGAGTTTGAAGCAATAAAAGTCGTAAAAATTGATGCCGACAATGCACAAGAGATAATGAAAAAGTTTGCTATCCGTGGCATTCCAACACTGCTTTTATTTAATACGGGTAAAGTTATTGCTGCTAAAGTAGGTGCATTATCACACCCACAGTTACGTGATTTTGTTAATTCTCATATCTAAAATATAGAGAGGGAAATATGATGAGCTACTTCCCTCTCTGCTAAATACATTCAAATAGTCAATTTTACACTGATTTATAAAGTTATTATAAATCAGTGTAAAGTTCTATAAATTTCATTTGCATCGTTAGAAAGGCGGGCGCAATCAACGTTATAATAAGCCTCACTTCTAATGAGCAATAAAATGCGTTATTCTTTTTCTTTACTATATAAAAAACAAAATTTACTGATACTGACCGCCTTCTTTTCAATAATATCGATTATCTTATTACTTTCCCCCATACCAAACATGCAATCACCTATCTACAAACCACTTGCTGTTATGTTTAACCTATTATCCGCTAGCGCTGGTAATCCATTTTTTATGACTAGTTGTGCTGTTTTTGCACTATTAGCATTAAGCTTAAAGCTTTCATATAAGCGACTGTTTATCACATACTTACAATTTTTATTAATTCTTGTTTTGAGTTTTGTTCTAAAAAGTGTGCTCAAAGATGTCACTGAAGTACCACGTCCCTTTGTAGAACAACTTGTAAAGCATGAATTTGTTGAATCGGCTGAGTTGTTTTATCAAAAAACAGAGGAGCAAAAAAACCTGTTGGTGGATAATGCCAGCCCCCAATTCTCACACTACCGTATCAAAAATTGGTATGGAGACAGTAATTATTCATTTCCTTCTGGCCATACTATCTTTGTCGCCACTTGTGTTGTTTTTTGGGGTGGGCTATTCCTAAGGCAACGAGCTTATATTTTGGCTTCGTTACTTGTGACATGGGCAACAGGCGTTGCATTTAGCCGATATTGGTTAGGTATGCATTGGCCAGCGGATATTTTGATGTCAATATTCTGTGCCGGATTATTAATGCTATTAGTACCGAATATTAACCACAAAAGAACAAATCCTACCGAGGAGAAGCAACATTAATGTCATGTTGCTAATGCAGGTGTAGCAAATGAGACAAAATATTTCTGCCAATAGGTGTAGCAAGCTACTGCGGTGCTGTGATAGTGAACTTAGATCTTTAACCCACGTTTCTTCGTGCTTTGATGGTTAATTGCTTGTGAACTTATTTACGAGAGTAAGAAACCTGTTTGCTTAACCTTATAAGTGTTTGCCGTATGCCTACAACAATGTAGGCACTTTCTCTTCATTGATATTATTGTTAATATTTAAACTGTTTAACCAAAGTGCTCATATTTACTGCTAAGCGGGCGAGTTCACTTGATGCTTGCGATGTTTGTAAAGAAGCACTTGAAGCAGTGTCAGTGTATGAAGCAATGTCTATTATGTTCTGGTGTACCTCATTCACACTGCTTGATTGTTGTTGAGCAACTGTTGCATTACTACTGTTTTTGTTTTTTACATCAGCAACTAACTCAGCAACCAGTTGTAAGTTTGAAGCCGTTTCCTGTACTAGTTGAATGCCTGTATTAGCTTGTTTATGCGCATTTTCCATTGCTACAATTGACCGACTTGATGAATTGCGTAAGCCTTCTATCTTACTTTGTATCTCTATTGTTGAGGCTTGCGTTTTACTTGCCAAGCTACGGACTTCATCTGCAACCACTGAGAACCCACGACCAGACTCTCCGGCTCTAGATGCCTCTATTGCTGCATTAAGCGCTAATAAATTAGTTTGCTCTGAAATACTTTGTATTACCGATAAAATACTAGTTATATCCTCAACATGTTCATTTAAGTCTTCAAGCTCTGTTGCAGCGCTACTAACAGAACCAACTAAGTTGTGAATAGCTTGTTTGGCGTCCTTAGATAACGTTGCGCCTTTTATCGAGTGGCTATTCGCTTGCTCTGTTAAATCAGCTGTATGTAATGAGTTATCCGCTATATCACCAATACTGCCACTAAACTCAGACACTGTTTGCTGAGTAGCTTGAGTTTTATGCTTTTGTAAAATGACCACATTATTAGTTTCATTGGTAACAGCTTCGAGCTCCTCTGACGAACTGGCCAGTTGACCCGCATGACCATCGATTTCGATAACAATATTGCGTATTTTTTTCACAAAAGTATTAAATGCTTTACCAACATCGCCAATTTCATCCGTTCGTTTCGCCAATGCTAACTCAACCGTGAGGTCTCCATCACCCTCCGAAATATCGGTTATAAGTTCAACTAAATCACGAATTGGTGTCACTAGTTTTGTTGAAATAATCAATCCAATAATGACACTCACTACGGCAATGGTAAGTAAACTGATGAGACTATACATTTGCAACTCTTCGGAAAGCAGAACTGCACTTGCTAATACTTCATCTGCATCCATCTCAGCCATTAAAGCCCAGCGCTGACCACCATATTCAATAGACGTATAAGCTGAAAACACTTCTACACCTCTATAATCATTAAAGCGTGCAAAACCTGAATCTCCAGAAAGTGCACTGTTAACGCCCGGTGTTTTAACAAATTGTAAGTTCAGAGCCGAATTACTGACATCAATTTGAGTTAAATTAGGCTGATCACCCGAATTTTTTAACGCCTTTAAGTAACCGGCCTTGTCATCAATTAAGAATCTACTTTCGCTTCTTAATAACTTATTTTCACCCACTAAATATGTTTCGCCCGATAAGCCTAAACCTACCGATTGCCATTGACCGCCACTTGTCATTATTTGGTTTATACCATTAACAGGCATTTGAAAAATTAGCACACTATTTACCTTGCCATCATTTGCTGTTATTGGGGAAGCGATAAATGATGCACCACTATTATATGAAGGAAAGTATGATTGAAAATCAACAAAACTACTTGCATTAGCATCTTGTAAATTGAGTGATTGCTGAAATACATCTGCAATTGCAGTGTGATTATAAGGGCCACTCACTAAGGAGGTTGCGAAGTCTAACTCTTTAAAAACACTATAAACAATACGCCCAGTATTAGCATCAACAATGAATATATCGTAATAGCCATATTCATTTAAAAAATCGCGAAACATAGCATGATATTTTGCATGACTAACATCATATGCACTGTTGCCAGCATTTATTAATTTGTCTTTTTCTCCGAGTGGGAAACGGTTTTGAGCAATATACTTATCTTGATAATAATTAGCATATTCATCTAATTTATTTAGCCGGGATGATACATCAACATTATCACCACTATTAGATTTATTAAATTTTGGAGCGAACTCATTTTGATAATATGATGTTAAGGCAGTTGATGCAGACTTACCTAACTGTTTCTTTTCTACAGTAGCAAAGGTTTTTACAAAAGCCTGCGATGCATCGATTACAGCTAAATTTTTTGACATTTGTTGTACCTGAGATTGCACTGTATTCAGGTAACCAACTATTTGGGATTTCTTAAGCTCTCGTAAACTAACAAGTTGTTCTTGGGCTTTGTTTTCTAATGCAGTGAATGAGGACTGCTTAGAGTACTCCGTAATCAGCAATGCAACAACAAGTGCAGGAATAACCGCCAAGAAAATAGCCTGTAACAATAGTTTGATTTTTATACTCATAAAATAACCTCACAAATGAAATATCAAATGATAATAATTAGCAATAATGACAATTAATTTATATTAGTATAATTACTGATAAGTGCGAGAGCGTTTGTTAACAAATTGTTAAATTTTAAGTGAGGTTACATAACTGTAATTTTATTTCTTTATAATTCAGTTATTTATTAGATACTTTTACGTCACACTGCATCATGGTGGTAATGTTTATTTGATATATGTCGCACACCGAAAGTTAAGCAATACTTAACATAACCTTAAATTGTTTCTAATATACTTAACCCGACTTTACTAATATCATGGCTTCACCAATTAAGGGGAAGTCTATGTGTACAGCTACTCAAAAAATTCATCTAAACAAGAAGTTAATTGTCTTTTTATCGCTTGCTGCCCTGTGCCTTTTTCCAATTATCTCATCACCCATTGCACTTATTTTAGGCTTTTGCCTAGCCACATTAGGTTTGGTACCAAAACAAGTTAATACTGCTCAGATAACCAAAAAATTATTAGCTTATTCGATTGTAGGATTAGGTTTTGGAATAAACTTGCCACAAGCAATTGAGATCAGTTCAAACAATATTGGTATTATCGTAACCTCTATATTCTCAACACTTGTGTTAGGCATGGTGTTAACTAAACGACTTAAAATAAAACCTAAAATGGGCCATTTAATTGCATCAGGAACTGCAATATGCGGGGGAAGTGCAATAGCTGCCGTTGCACCTTCGATTGATGCGAATGCCGATGAAACATCACATGCTTTAGCGACTGTATTTATTTTGAATAGTGTTGCACTGTTTGTATTCCCACTTGTCGGACAGTGGTTAGCAATGAGCCAGCATGATTTTGGTATTTGGAGTGCAATCGCTATTCATGATACTTCATCTGTCGTAGGGGCGGCATCAGTTTATGGTGACGAAGCATTACAGACTGCAACAACACTTAAATTAGCGCGTGCATTATGGATAATCCCAGTTGCCTTTTTAAGTGCACTTATCTTTAAAGGAAATAGCAAGAAAATTCCTTTGCCGATATTTATCCTTTTTTATTGCGTCGCCATTGCAATCGCCTTTTATTTTCCACAGTTTGAAACAATCTATAAAGATATATTTTTCGTTTCAAAAAGAGCATTAGTTTTGTGTCTGTTCTTGATTGGTACAGGGTTAACGGTTACAAGTATTAAATCGGCAGGCATAAAACCATTACTATTGGGGGTTATATTATGGGTCGTAATATCAGTTACTTCATTGCTATATATTTTAAACTTCATGTAACAATGGTTAAGCGCAGTTAAACCTACATTTTTTTATGTGTGTTGTAATAAAATAGAAGTGCAAAGGAAAATAGCGCCAGCGCAGCACTTACCATTGGCCCAGAGAAAATGGAGATGATTATTGCTAACATAACGATGCTGATGATAAATTTTAGTAACATATGCCCTCCTAAGTAGTATCAGTATTTGGCTATTATTAATCACTTACGCAACAGACTGAAATAAATAAAAGAACTAACTAATAACAAACTAAAGCAAAAGCTAAATTTAACAAATATAGTTGAAGTGATTGAATAGCCAGTGTGGGCAACTCTCACAATGTGCCAATGCAAGGTCTATTGAGGTTTTAGAATATTTGTCTATAAACGGCTTAGTAACAAAATGTACGCTACTACAATGAGAGATATTTAATTAACTTGAAAGCTAACATATAATAATCTGTTAGCTTACTAGGAGAAACTACTGCTTATTAGCTTCTTGTAACTTCTCTTTTGCAGATTCAACCTTTGAAAAGTCTAACCCTAACTCTGCAACCGCTTGTTTAATAAGATCTGGATTAGTCATTACCATCATCATCAAAGCTTGTAACTTATCCTGCGGGATGCCTAATGTTTGAATGATTGTCATCGCCGCTAATGGGTTCTCTACTAGTGCTTGAAAGACCTCTTCAATTTTTTCGTCGCTTACTTGGTGGTCTTTTAATGTTTGAATAATTGGGTTCATCTTTTTCTCCTTATTTTTAGGTTGGATAATTTACCCTATTAACAGTGGAAGTAAACGTGTAGTTAACTATTTAACGATCTCAATATCGATTTGTATATTTTACGACTTACCTAACACCAGGCTATATACATAGATTGTTCATAACAACCAATACCTTGATATAAGCAACTGTTTTTAAATTTATATTAATTTATGATTAGTTCATTCTTAACTAATCAGGGTAAACGATGTTAACCGGAAAACGTATAGTTATAGTAGGTGGCAGTGCAGGTATTGGCCTCAAAATTGCTGAACAATTAACAATGGCAGGCGCTAAACCAATCATCGTTGGTCGCACAGCTGAAAAAATAGCACAGGCACAAAAGAAACTAACCAGTGACACATCTGTTTACCAACTTGATGCGAGCAATGAACAAGACGTCATTAAATTTTTTGAAGAGATAGGACGGTTTGATCACCTTATCTCAACCATCAAACACCCACATGTGAGTGGCGAGTTTGGTAGCAGTAGCACTGCAGACTTAAAAAAAGCCTTCGACACTAAATTCTGGGGCCAACATAACTTAGTTATGCACGGCTTGAAGTATATTAATGCCGAAGGGTCATTTATACTCACATCAGGCATTGCATCTCGACGAAGTTACCCTGGATTTTCAGCCACAGCCGCTATTAATGGTGCGATTGAATCACTGGTTAAATCACTATCAGTAGAAATTGCTCCACTTCGAATTAACGCTGTGTGTCCAGGTTTTATCGAACGTTTTAGTGATGATAAACAGCGCTTAGCAACCGTTAATAAGCTTGGTGCAAATTTACCACTGAGACGTCTAGGTTCGCAGAATGAGACAGCAACTGCATACCTGTTTTTATTACAAAACCGCTACTCAACAGGCAGTATCATCGATATTGATGGTGGGGAACTTTGCAGTTAGAAGGAGATTTTATGGATAATATTTCACTGGTTCGAAAATTTTGGCAACTATTTGACCAAGGGAAGTTTCGTCAAACAGAAGCATTGCTTGATTGTAACTTATCGGTTGTTTGGCCCACCAGCCGTGAACGTTATAATGACAGAGAAAGCTTTCTAGTGATGAATGAAGCTTTTCCTGGTGTGTGGGATTTTACTATCGAACGTATTATTGAGTCTTCCGCAACTCAGGTCACATGTGTCGTGTATGTTAAAAGTGAAGGGTTTGAGGATAGTTATTATGCCAATTCATTTATTGACATTACAGCGGGTAAAATTAGCTATATCGAAACCTATTGGGCTACCTTAGATAAACAGCCCGACTGGAGAGAAAAATACAGTGAACGCTATTAATCAGAAATCGATTTTGTACGATTTCTGACAAAAACGGAGCACACGCCAGAGGGTTTAGCGTTTCTAAAGCGACACAATCCGCCTTTCTCATTTTTTGTAAAATATAAACAGTCTTTGCAGTTTAAACGTTTACTCATGAATAAATTCGTTTTGCTTTCAATAACGCGCCAAATACCACAGAGCTAAAAGCATCAGCAACATTAATGGTCACATCAGGATAGCGTGTTGCGAGTGCTTGCTGTACAAGAGGTGAAAGTCCCATCCCCCCCGTTAAATAGATGATCTCCGGGCTTAGCTTCGCTTCAGCGATCGTTTCATCAATCATAACAAACATCTTTTCCAACCAGTTAGTCATCGTATCTGAAACCTGATCTCGGTTGATACTCACTTGCAATGATTTATCGATGAAAGCAAGTGGTAATGCGCAATCAACTTGGTTACTCAGCTCAATTTTTGCAAGCTCAATGGCATGCATTAGTTGATGTGTTAAGCGATGCTTTTGAACACGCTGAAGACGCATAAGTGGTAATGGATCTTCACAATCAAAGATATATTGTGCGATTGTTTTGGCGCGTTTTTCAGTGTAAAAGTCAGCCATCTCAGGCATGTTATCAATGGCATAAACACCAAAGAACAACATATTTGGAATTGCACGTCCGTCACTCGTTCGGCCCCCACGACCAAAAAGTGGGGAAACAACGCCACTAGCTAGATCTTTATCACTTACTATCCCGCCCTGTCGAATACCTTTAGTAGAGAAAATATCAGCATCACGATCAAGGTTGTTTGCCTTATCTTCACTTAATAAACAGAAAGTGACATCGGAAGTACCACCACCTAAATCCACCACCATTGCTTTTGTTGGTTTATCTATACTCTGTTCGAAGTGATATGCAGCAGCAAGAGGTTCATGAATAAATTCAACCTTCTCAAAGCCCGCTTTATTAGCTGCACGTAACATTAACGCTTCAGCCTGCTGGTTACCAAGTTCGCCCATAGTCGAGTGATAATTTACAGGTCGAGCAATGACTGCTTTGTTGATTGATTTTTTTAATTGCTTTTCAGCACACTGCTTTAAATAAGATAAAAAACGAATAACCAGCGTTTCAAAGTTATCTAATAATCGTTTAGGAATTTTTGCGCCAAGAAAGTTTTTAGGGCTATTTACGTAACGGCCCTCTTCAGGAGTTAATAAAAAAGCATTAAATCCCTGTTCACCAAACAGTATTTCACCTGAATCCAGCATATCATTTAATGTTTGCTCATTGGCTTGGCCACTTTGACTAACAGCACCTGAATCATTATGCGCTAAATAAATTGCAGAGCGAATTTTATAGGGGTTATCACTATCTTCATCTACGACAATGAGTGTTGGACGGTTATCGACCCATGCTGCAACAGCACAGTTACTTGTACCAAAGTCAATACCGATAAAATCAGAAGCCATTATGTTTCCAGATGCATAAAAATAGGGCGGCGATTTTACCTTAACAATCTAATGATGGAAATAAATATTGCATTTTAAGTCACAAAAAAACCGAATAATAAAGAGCCCAGTTCAATTTGAGCTGAACAGCAGAAAGTAAAAAATATTTATTAGCTAGACTGAGTTTTAAGTGTCAATATTTGTAAGCGCATGTTTATTGCGTATTGGCCAATGTAGTTTAATACAGCGATAATTATTTATTAATTAATCCCAATCCCATTCATAATAAGCATCAACGGCTTGATATAAACTACTTGAGGCTTCAATATAAAAACGTTCAAATACTTCATAACGTATTGAGAAAATGGAGAACGTATCAAATACACCTACGCCATAGCTAACCTCAACACCCGGTGCGATTTCTCCGCGTACGCCAACTGATTGCTCATCGCCAGTACCACTTGATGATAGCGATAAATCTTTAATACCCACTCCTTCACCAATTGAACTCATTAAATTACCCGACTGCCCTGCTGCAATATCAATTAACATATTTGCCATTGTGCCACTATCTGAGGAACTATCTAAAGACTGACCGCGAGTTAAATAAGACAAAGCTTCCTGTTGAGCCATTGCAGGTTCGGAAAATATAACTAACTCTAGTTCATCAGGTGTTCCAGTTACACGAACACCGGCGATAACGTTATCTTCAATTCGACTAGGATCACGTATTGCTTCTATTTTTAGATAGGGTGATTCAGGAACCCCCTGGAATATAACGCTACTTTTTTGAAGTACCAGTTGCTGACCTAATGAACGATAACTACCATCAACAAACTTAAGTTCACCATTAATTGCTAGATCCCCCTTTGCTTGCTTTTTAATTAGCAAGTCACCATTAATGAATGTATCAAGTCCAAGTGCCACAACACGAAATTTATTTCCCGTATCAACGGAAATATTAATAGCAACAGGCAAGTCAGCAGCAACCTTTTTCTTTTCAATATCTACAACAATAATATCTTTGGATTGTGTGACAGCACCAGCGGGAAGTTCTTTAACAACTATCTTGCCTTTATCGATGTACAGTTTACCGTATACATTTATCTGTTCATTCACTTGAAGGTGAACATCCGGGCTGACTAAAAGATCTATTTTACCATAGTCATATATCTCAAGTTTATTAGCGTAAAAATGAAGATCTCCGTTAAGTTTGTTAGACCAATCAAACTGCCCACTTATATGTGCGACACCTTCTGCAAGCTTATCTTTATCTTTAACACTTGTTTGTTTGCTTGTTTTAATTGCAATTTTTTCACCAACTTTCTTAATTGACTTATCAAATATATTAAGTGTATTAGTGAGTAAAGGAATATCTGCGGCTTTCTCTACAATAGTATTTGTATCACTACTATTAAATGAGCCTTGTATTTTTGCTTGAGTATTATTCACCTCAACACCTGCATTTAACTCACTGATTACCATAGGTAAACTTGTACTACTAAGGTGGACATTGTTGATGTTAACTTGCCCATTAACTGTTGGATTCTGTATTTTACCAGCAATGGCTAACTGACTACTTAGCTGACCATTTAATTTATCAAGCTGGGTTATCAGCGGTAAAAACAGTGAAAAATTGGGTAGGTTAATGCCTACTTTAGATTCAATCGTAGGAATGTTTTGATAGGGAAATACATCAGCATTTGCTTTCACATTAATTAAATCTTGGGCAAATATGTTGGCCTCAACAACTACTTTATCGTCATTACCTTGTAGATTAATATTGAACTTTTCCATCGGATAATCAGTAAATTGATTTGACTGCTGATCACTATTAATTTTGAATAGCATATCATCAGAAAACAGTTTAATTGCAAAGTTGGGGTTAGCATTAGCTTGCCATTTGAAATCAGCATCCGCAGAAATAGCACCGTTCATTTTGAGTTGTTCTGGCAAGAACGGGTTTATATTTGTCAACAAGTATCGATCAATATCAAAAATAACACGACCCGATTCACCGATATTAAGTTGGTTTATACATAATTTTCCAGCCTCATGATCCCCTCCCTCGGAGGATCTCGCCTGCCAACAATGCGGACTAATTTCAATACTTCCAAGTGTAGAGATCAATTCAAAAGGCGCTGATAAAGTGAGTGTTTGATGAGGTAAACTCAGTTTTGCTCTGTTTAATTCAGCAAGTAGTTCAGTTTCTGTTTGAGTTAAAAATAGTGTTAAATCGCTAGAAGCTAATTCACTGTTTAGCAATAGTTTAATTTGGTGACGGAAAAAATTGTCTTTGGTTTCTTTGTTAGCAACCTTAAGTTTAACTTTTTCGATTATCTGTTTATCAATGCTAAGTTCACTAGCGTTTAATTCTAATTCGACTTGTGGCCTTTCAGATAGTGCAATTTTTGTGTGAAGCGCTAACTTGCTGAGTTTATAATGCTCATATTGAACCTCTTGAGCATCAAGTGTACTGGAGACATTCATTGCAGATTGTGGACCAGATAAATGAACGTTACCGTGAATCTTTCCTTTACTACCAATTAATAAATGGCTGATATCAACAATATCTAGGTCAATATCGAGATTATTTTGTTCTGCTAATTGTCCATTTACAACAAAGCTATTGTCTGCATTTTGAATTTTAAGTTTGTCAAAATTAATACCCTGCTTATTATCTCCAGAGACTCTACCTGCGACGCTTAATGGCCTTGTTAATAGTTTGCCATTAATACTTAGCTCGGGAAAATCGAATAGCCATTCAGGTTGATGATTTTCATAGAGTCTGATCGTTGCTTGCTGTTTTATATGCCCAGAGAATTGTCCATCATAAGTAGTTTCAAGTTGTTGCAAATCAATATTTTTTATCTGTAACTGGCCTAGCCAGTTAATATCGTCTTGCCAAGTTAACAAACCAGAAAAATCAATCTCACCAGAGAGAGTCTGTAACTTTAAACTTTCTACTTGAAGTTGTTGCAAGTCACCTTTTGTTTGTAAGCTGATTTTTCCACTAGGCAGGTCCGTTAAAGCATAATCTGTTTGCAGCTGTATCTGGTGATCGAGTAATGAACCACGGCTAGTAAAACTGCCCTGCTCACTTGTATATTGTGCAGAGCCTGTTAATGGCCATTGTAAATTTTGCCATTTGAGATCTAGTTCATGTGGCAGATTTTCTTCAAAAAGATTTAAGTGACTCTTCAATTGCAGATTCAATTTATTAGAAAGCGTTAACGAACTATTAAGATCGGACAGACTGCCTTCACTACTGAAATTATAATTTAAATTATGCAATAAGGTGTTTGGTTGTAACTGCTTAATTTTTTTGACTGTTCCATCAATGGTTATCTGTAACGGGTAATCATTAACAAAATCTATTTTCCCTGAAAGTTGCAGTGCTGTTTCCGGAAGCTGTAATTCAAACTGGTTGATAGTGAGTTGTGTTTTTTCAAACGAAAATGCAGTTTCTAATTTATTAAGTTCAAATAAACTTTGTTCATTTTGTAAAACTTTAAAATGACTAAGCAGGATCGGTTGCACTTTTAAATTTATTGGCAATTCTACAGTGGGTAGCACCTGCTTTGTTAAAATGGCGGGTAATGAATCAAAATTTAAATTAACTGGTTTTTTAAGCGCTGATGGTTTCGTCGCTTTTGTCTTTACAGACTGCTCGTGACTATTAGGTAATGTTATTAATAAACCTGATATCTGCGAAGATAAGGAAACATCTTTGTGAAACGCATTTGCTTGCAATGATATCTCTTGCAAGTTAACAGCTAACTCTCCCATCGAGAAAATAAACGTTGTTAATTTGACCTGCTCAATAACAATTTCAAATGGAATATCAATCTCTATTGGAGCACTGCTCTGTTCAACTTCAAGGGGGATTTCATCACTAGGTTCGGCTAAAGATATTTGTGCCCCATCTATATTTAAACTTTTCAAACAAAGGCGTGTTGTTAAGCATGACCAGTCAAACTGATAATCAAGGGAGCCGATATTAATATTGGTATCGCCATCAAGCCAAGTAATATCTTTGAATACCGGGGAGTTTAAGACTGATCCCTCAACTAACTCAATGTTAAGGCGAGACTCAAACTTTTTTGCCACTGTGATGATAGCTTGATTACCTATGTGGGTAAAAGCGAGAAAGCTAATTGAAAGCAATAGAAAAACCACTACCGAGAGTAAAGTGATTAAACAGTATTTGCCAATGCGCACAGCCAAATTGGGAAGACTCATAGTTCAGGCCCGATCATAAAGTGGATGGCAAAGGAGTTAACTTCATTGGTCATTGGTTTAGCAACATAGAAACGGATTGGTCCTACCGGAGAGGCCCAGACAACACCTGTACCCACACTACTTGAAGTAACTTCAGAGAAATCATCTGTTGCGGTGCCGATATCTGTGAATAGAGCAAGTTTCCAATTCTCTGTAATAGGAAAACGATACTCTAAACTGCCTACCACCAAAAACTTACCACCGAGTAAATATCCTTGATCATCTTCTGGTGCAATACTTTCGTAATCAAAACCACGAATACTTTGATCACCACCGGTGAAGAATCGCATCGATGATGGCACGTTATAAATTGAACTGGTCTGAATGGCCCCCGCCTCTGCAAATGCAACAAATTGGTGGCCGGAATAGGTGCGGATAATTTTAGACTGCCCGTAAACCTTCACTAGGTCATCACTTGATAACCACCATTCATTGGAAATTTCAAATGAGCCCATTAATTTATCACCCCATGTAGTATTAATACCTCCACGAGATCTTGTCCTACTATAACTCACACCAGGAATAACCAAACCAGTGCTAAAATATTGTTGCCCTTGCACCCCCTGCTCATGATCATAACGTAGAAAAATGGTGCGCTTCCAGTGATTATTTAGACGCCAATGGCGGTTTACACTAACTAAGTATTGCGTAGTATCTGTGTCATTTTGGTCGAGCATTTTGTAACCCGTTTGCAGTGACACATAATTATATAAAGGGTCTTCTAATGGAATTTTATAAGTCAGTGATGCTTCTTGTTTAGGAATTGAAGCAACAAGGTTGCCTTCAATAGAATGTCCATAATCATTAACCCAAGGACGAGTCCAACGTAATTTACCTCGAATTCCCTCATCTGTTGTGTAACCCAGACCAGCGTTAAAGGAGTCCTGTGGGCGCATTGTTGCACTTACATTTAACGGAACAGTTAAGCCTTTTTTATTGTTAAACTCGGGCAAGATGGTAATGCTTTTAAAGTAACCTGTTTCACTCAAGTCTGTATTAAATTCGCTGAGTTGCCTGGCATCAAAAGGGTCACCCGTTTTGAAATTTTTCAAACTGATCACAAACTTATCTGCGGGTAATTCATTATTAAAAACTAACTCACCAAACTGGTAACGCGGGCCTGTATCAAACCACAAAAATACCGATGCACTATTATTTAGTGAAGCAACTTCCACTGCCGATTTTTCAAATTTTGCGTCAAAGTAACCGTAGCGACGTGCAAGACTTTTTAAGCTTGATTTAGCGGATTCATAATTTGAATGCTGCAGGGCAATCCCTTCAGAAAGTTTAAAGGTCTCTAATAACGTTAAAAAGCGGGAAGTTGATGCTCCTTCACCTGTGATTTTAATATCAGAGAGTGTTATGTATGTTTTCGGGCCAGTATTGATAACTAGATTAACAGTTTGTGTTGGCTTTTCCCCTGATACCCTTATTTCTATAGAGGCTTGGTAGTAACCAAAAACGGTTAACGCAGACAGGGCCGACTTTTCAACTTCAGATAAGAAGTCATCATTGTCAGCATATTTAGGTGCCTCTAACGCATTTAAATATATTTCAACATTTGATTCTGCATCACCACCGATCCCTTCAATATCAAATTCGATTTCAGCGTAGCTATTAATGCTATTAAAAGTTAGCTGTAAAAGAAACAGCAACCGTAAAAAGTATTTCATGGTAATTAACTAAATCAACTATTTTTTAAATAAAAGAGTCTGAAACTCTTGCTTAGCCATTGGTGTACCCACCAGATAGCCTTGGAATTGTGTGCAACCTTTTGAGATAAGGAATTGTAATTGCTCCTGAGACTCAACACCTTCAGCGACAACTTCGAGCTTTAAAGCTTCTGCCATACTAATAATGGCGCTCACGATCACTTGCTGATTATTATCTTGCATTAAGTTGGCAATAAATGATTGGTCAATTTTAAGGGTTGATACCGGTAAAACACTTAAATATGAAAAAGAGGAGTAACCCGTACCAAAATCATCAATTGCAAAACAAAGCCCTAATGCGCGTAACTTGTGTAATTTTTCTATCACTAACGTTTTATGGCTTAATAAAATACCTTCAGTGATCTCAATCTCAACCAGTTTTGCATCAACCTTTGTTTCTGCTAAGTAGTTTTCGATGCTACTGATAAAGTCAGTCTGCAATAACTGTTTAGGGCTTACGTTTATAGACAGTGTTGTGAATGAATCAGGTAGGCCAATCAACTGCCACTTGGCTAATTGTTCAAAGGCAGTTTTAATAACCCAATCACCTAATGGCAGAATGAGCCCACTGTCTTCTGCAACGGGTATAAATTCAGCGGGGTTCACCCAACCTTGCGCACTGTGTAACCAACGTGAAAGTGCCTCTGCACCAATTAACACACCATTGGCATCAATTCTAGGTTGAAAATACAAGCTAAACTCTTCGTGATCTAATCCAAATTGAATCTGTTTTTGCAGTATGTGGCGTGCTTGAATTTTTTCTTCCATCTCTTTTGCAAAAAATGAGATATTACTAAAGTGACTATCTTCAGAAAAAGTCAGTGCAACTGTTGATTGACGTAATAATGCACTCGCATCACAATTGTCTAACGGAAACAGTTCAATGCCAAAGGCACAGGAAAGTACAATCTCATCTTCATCGATGATAAAAGGTATCTTCAAGCTTTTATCTAATTTTTCTGAAAACTCAAGTGCCATTTCGGCAGCCTGCTCTCTGTTTTGGTGTAGATCAGGTAAAACGGCGACAAACTCACTACCAGAAAGGTGGGCAATAAAATCTGGCCCCGATTTAGCTTCTTCAATGCGCCTTGCAATAGCATATAAAAGTTTTTCGCCTTTAGGGTGACCTTGCAAATCTGTGATGGTTTTATACTGATTGCACTCTATGAATATAACTGAACCATGGAGATCGTTGTGTAATGCTCGAGCACTCTCTTGTTGTAAATTTTCGAGTAACTGACTTCGGTTAGGTAGCTGAGTAATGGTATCAAATTGAGCCTGATAACAGAGCTTCTCTTGCGACTCTTTGTAATTACTGACATCAGTGCTGGTACCAATCAGGCGTAATGGTAAACCATTTGCATCCCATGAAACGGTTTGACCACGGCTCAAGACCCAACGATATTCACCATTATGACAGCGAATACGATGTGTGCTCTCAAAGAACGAGTTCTTGCCAGTAAAATGTTGTTGCAACTCTTTTAAGACTAGGAATAGATCATCTTGATGTATACGACTCTCCCACTCTTCGATAGTATCTTCAATCTCATCTTTTTTAAACCCAATCATCTCTTTCCAACGTTCAGAATAATAAACGCTGTCTTCTTCAATATTCCAATCCCAGACACCATCGCGGGCACCACTTAATGCATGTAAAAGACGCTGCTCATTATTGGCCAGTTTATGAAGAGCATTTTTAGTGTGTTTGATTAATTCGGCAAAGGAGTGTTGTAAAGTACCTAATTCCCCTAATCCTGTTTTATCTATATCCGCTTGATTACTAAAGTCGGAGATCTTAGTTGATGTAACTAATTTGTTAAGTGGATCAATCAGGAAACGGTTCAAAACATAGATAAGTACAAACAAACTAATCAGAAGGATCACTGTTATTTTGATCAATGAGAAAAGCGCTTGATAGCGTAATTCAGTGATTGCACTTGTTAATGAATAGCGTATAAAAATAAGGCCATTAAATTTTCGGTTTAAGCTATTACCTTTAGAAAGCATCTGCAGAGGAGCGTAAACAATAAGGTCTTGTGTTAAGCGGTTATACTGGAAAATGAATTCATTCTTTTCGATAACTTGTTGTAGTAATTCGCCGTCATAAAATTCAAGTTGTAACTTTGCAAACATATACTTATGGCGTAGTTGGTTACTCAGCACTATCTGTTGATTATGGTCAACAACCGCAATACTTTTAAAATTTTGATCCAGTGCCGTTTCTGACACAATATTTTGTGCTTGTGCTTTTTCTAAGCGCATCAAAGAGTTTGATAGTGTTGTTTGCAGATTACCTGCAATTCCTTTTATATACTGTTCTTTTTCGCTATATAGTTTTTGTTGTGCATGTTGGTACTCCAGAAAAAACACGCTGCCCTGTATCACAATAAAGACGATAAATAGGATCGATGGAATAACTACGTTTAGAGATAACCGATTAATATTACTCATAAATAACACGCTCTAATATGTGAGTTGAAATAATGCTATCGAAGTTGTTAGGTATTTTACCAAGCATATTCTTTTGCGTCATAAACTTACTGAGTTGGTTTGCTTGTAATTCAATATTAGATGGCTTTCCCGAAAGTCGCATTAGTGCATCTTTAGGTGCAATAAAAGTAGAACCTTTAAAGGCATCTTCAAGCAAATAGGGATATATTTGTAGACGAACAGACATGGTTGTTAGGGCATCTTTAGGATGTGATTGGTAATAATCATGCGCTTCATAAAAGCGTTTTAATAGATTAGTTATTTGCAGTTTCTTAGTAGCAATAATCTCTTCACGTACAACAACTAAATGCGTAATTCTTTGTTGTAATAAATTTGAATTAATTAGCTCCCTTGCGCCAAGTTGCAATAGTTGCTGCTTTTCAGGCTCCCTTACGATCAAGCCATCGATATTCCCTTGCATATAGATATCTTTTGCTTCACTTTGCTTAACTTCAAATAACTGTATTGTTTGGTTATTGAGGCCAGAAAGAGTAAAGGTTTCATCTAATAAAAGTGCGCCGGCAGCTTTATTCTCATAACCAATAGAGCGCCACTTAAGGTCTTCCAATGTTTTTATTTCTGGTTTGACAAGTAACGCATCACCGCCCGATGACTGGTCTATAACAGACACAACTTTTAGGTCGATGCCTAATGCAATTAGTGTTAATACTTCATCAAGTGATAAGAATGCAACATCTAATTTACCCGTTTGAAAAGCTTGAATTACACTGGTGGACGATGGCAATTCAAATAGTGAATATTGATTTTGTGGTAAAAAACCTAGTTGATCCGCAAGAAATAGAAATTCGAAATTTGGCCAAGGTGCAGCGCCCACAGTTAAAGGCCGATCGTAAGGATTACAGGCAGACAAGCAAAACAGAGGAAACAATATAGCTGTCAATCGCTTAGACAGATAAGATGATATTTTCATAGAAGACCTAAAACGTGCTAAAAGCAGGCTTTATTGGGAAATAATTAGCGAGGATCATGACAGAAATCGAGCCACAAAAAAACCGCTATTTAGCGATAAATAGCGGTTTTTTGTTAATTTGAGAGTTGGGAAAATCGATACTTACATCGCTTTTAGCGCTTCAATTCGGGATTCTATCGGTGGATGTGACATAAACAGGCCACCACTTCGCTTGCCCGAAATGCCAAAGGCCATCAAGCTACCTTCCAATTTAGGCTCGTTGCCCGTTTGTAAGCGCTGTAATGCAGCGATCATCTTCTCTTTACCAACTAACGATGCGGCACCAGAATCTGCACTAAACTCACGTTTTCTTGAGTAGTACATCACTATAGTGCTTGCTAATACACCAAATACCATCTCTAGAATAAATACAATGATGAAGTATGAGAAACCATAACCCGAAGATTCTTCATCATCCCCACTAATAAAGTTATCGATAATGCCACCCACTATTCGTGCGATAAAGATAACAAAAGTGTTAACCACCCCTTGAATCAGTGCCAAAGTAACCATATCACCACTAGCGACATGGCTAACCTCATGTGCCAGTACAGCTTCAGCTTCATCACGTGTCATGTTGTTAAGTAATCCACTACTTACAGCAACCAACGCCTTGTTTTTATTCATGCCAGTTGCAAAAGCATTCATATCTTGTGATTCATAGATAGCTACTTCTGGGCAATCAATACCTGCTTTTTTAGCCTGAGATTGTACCGTGTTAACTAACCAAGACTCTGTTTCATTTACTGGGTTTTCAATGACTACAGCCCCAGTACTACGCTTCGCCATCCATTTAGAGATAGCTAGCGAGATAAACGAACCACCAAAACCAAATACGATAGCAAGAATTAATAAACCACCGGTACTACGAGAGTCCATTCCGGTAAAAGCAAAAATAACATTTAACACAATACCTAACACTAATACGACAGCTAAGTTAGTCATTAAAAAGAGAACAATACGTTTCATAGAAACCTCAAATAGTTAATTAAGAAGACATAATATGGCTTATGTGTTTTTTTGCAAGCAAAATATTGATTGATCTCAATTTTTACTTTATCGTTCGCGCTCATTTATAATAAAAAGGAAAATATCATGGCTTTAGCAAGTGCACGTCATATCTTAGTTAGCTCTGAAGAAAGTTGTTTAACACTGAAAAGTGAAATCGAAGCAGGTTCTGATTTTGCAGAAGTTGCTAAGAAACATTCATCTTGTCCATCTGGCGCACAGGGTGGTGAACTTGGTGAATTTGGTCCAGGTATGATGGTTCCTGAGTTTGATAAAGTTGTATTCTCTGCACCAATTGGTGAAGTACAAGGCCCTGTTAAAACACAGTTTGGTTACCATTTATTAGAAGTGACTTCTCGTCAAGACTAATAGGCTTACATCTGATAACTAAGTACTTCTTGTGCTTAGTTATTTACAGTTCATCCCAATCACTAAGGTGGTGATGTTTAGCACTGAACTTATAATATACCGCCATAAAGAATCCAAACAAAAGTGCGACTGAAGAACTAATTGCGAATTGTAAATGGGGCTCTACTTTTGAATTATCCCAAACAAACAGCCACATCCCTCCTCCCCAAACAACAAAAAAGAACAGTGTTTGCCGTATAAAGTTACTAAGGAATTGTCGATAGTGAGGCGGTGATGTTTTGTAACCTAGCTTGCGTGCTAAATCAAACAAGGGAGGATTATAATTCGACTTCCAGATACCCGTTGATTCAAGTTCTTTGTGTGCTTTGCTTAATTTTTCTTCAAACGTCATATATGTCACCTATCTATTTATAAATATATAGTATCCCGCCAGAAAGTAACTGTTCATTTTACCGCACCAGTACTGGGTGCATGGATATAAATGATTTTTTACTTTGCAAAACTGACAAGATAAAAAGAGCGTTGATTTAATTAGTAAAAGAGAGCTGTTATTTACAGCTAATTGATAGAATAAGTTTAGCAAACAAAAAAAATGCCACTTAATGAGTGGCATTTTTAATAGAGGTTTAAGAGTAAATTACATTAGCGCGTCTTGATCTGCGCCCTCTTTTTCAATCACTTCAGGGATCATATGTTCACGGTTCACACCTAAATTAACAGCAAGTGAACTTGCTACGTAAATTGAAGAGTATGTACCAACAAATATACCGATAAGAAGTGCAGTCGAGAAACCATGAATCAATGCACCGCCCACAACAAACAATGAAACAAGTACAAAGATCGTGGTACCTGATGTGATCATTGTACGGTTCAGTGTTTGCGTAATTGATTGATCAACAACTTCGTCAGGTGTTGCCGTTGTCATTAATCGGAAATTCTCACGAATACGGTCAAATACAACAATCGTATCGTTTAGTGAATAACCAACTACCGCAAGCAATGCAGCTAATACAGTTAAGTCAAACTCTAACTGAAACACTGAGAACACACCTAACGTGATGATGATATCATGTGCTAGCGCAAGTACCGCACCAGCAGCAAGACGCCACTCAAATCGTGCACTTACATAAATCATGATACAAATTAACGCAATAATAATCGCTAACCCGCCATCTTCTGCAAGCTCTTCTCCAACATTTGGACCAACAAACTCAATACGGCGCATATCAACGTTGCCATATTCAGCTGCTTGTAACGCTTCCAATACTTGCGTTCCAATAACCACGCCTTTTACACCGTCTTTTGGTGCAATACGAATCATTACTTCCTGACTACTACCAAAATGTTGCACAATAGCGCCAGGGAAGTTTGCTTCTGCTAAAGTATCACGCACATCGGGTAATACAGCTGGTTGTTCAAAACCAACCTCAATCAGTGTACCACCAGTAAAATCAAGACCCCAATTGATCCAGTTAATACTCAGTGACGCTATCGAACCTATGATAAGTAACATTGAAAGCCAAGTTGCAGGCTTTGAATATTTCATAAAACGAATAGGAGATGTTCCTTTAAATAGTTCAAACATAATATTTCCTTAATTCGTTTTAAATTGAAAGTTTCTTAATATCATTACGGCCACCCCAAAGTGCATTTACAATTGCACGGGTTCCGAAGATAGAGGTAAACATAGAAGTCGCAATACCGATCATTAACGTAACAGCAAAGCCTTTAATTGGGCCTGTACCGACAGCAAATAGAATCATTGCAGTGATTAATGTCGTGATATTTGCATCGGCAATCGTTGAGAATGCATTTGAGTAACCTTCGTTAATCGCACGCTGAATTGATTTGCCTGCTTTAATCTCTTCACGTATACGCTCAAAGATCAATACATTTGCATCAACGGCCATACCAACGGTTAATACAATACCTGCAATACCAGGAAGCGTGAGTGTTGCGCCTGGAATCATTGACATCAAACCAACAATCATCACGATATTAAATATCAGCGCAGTATTGGCAACAGCACCAAATTTACGGTAATAAATAAACATAAAGATAACCACGGCTAACATACCGTAAACCATCGCTTTCACGCCGTTATCGATATTTGCCTTACCAAGGCTTGGACCAATAGTACGCTCTTCGACGATTTGGATAGGTGCTATCAACGCACCAGCACGTAGCAGTAACGCAAGGTTATGTGCTTCTGCTGCGTTATCAAGACCAGTAATTCGGAAACTACGACCAAGCTGTGCTTGAATCGTTGCTACGTTTGCAATCTCTTCACGTTTAGCAATTTCAGCTTTACCGTTGGCTTTCTTTTTACCCGTTGGTAAATACTCGATAAATAGCGTAGCCATCGGTTTACCAATGTTATCCTTGGTAAAACGAGACATTTTACTGCCACCTTTTGAGTCAAGCGAAATGCTTACCTGTGGACGACCATATTCATCCATGCTCGATTGCGCATCAACGATATGGTTACCCGTTAAGATGATTTTCTTCTTAACAACAACTGGGCGACCGTTACGTTCTTTGTATACAACAGAAGATGAAGGTAAACGACCTGCTAGTGCATCGCTGATATCAGTCGTTGAATCAACTGGGTGAAACTCTAACGTTGCCGTAGCACCTAAAATCTCTTTAGCACGAGCTGTATCTTGCACACCAGGAAGTTCAACAACAATGCGATCAGAGCCTTGACGTTGTACTAATGGCTCTGCAACACCTAATTCATTTACACGATTACGTAAAATGCTTAAGTTTTGCTGTAGAGCATCATCTTTAGTGGCTTTTAGCTTTTCATCAGTCATTGAAACAGTTAAAACAAACTCGTTATTAACTTCTTTATCCGAGAATAGAAAGCCAGGGTTAATTGGTTTTAGATGTGCAACGGCTCTATCAAGAATCGCTTCATCTTTAAAACGTAAGATAACACCGGTTTCGGTGTTAGCTTTACGAATACCACGGAAACGAATTTTTTGCTCGCGAAGCTCAGAACGGAAATCTTGAACCATCTGCTCTTGCGCTTTTGCAACAGCTTCATCCATATCCACTTCCATTAAAAAGTGAACACCACCACGTAAATCAAGACCAAGCTTAAGTGGTGCACCACCAATTGCTTCTAACCAAGCAGGTGTTGCCGGCGCAAGGTTTAATGCACTGACAAAACCTTCACCAAGTTGATCGCCGATAGTTTCACGAGCGACTAACTGATCTTCACTTGATGTAAGACGAATTAATATTTGCCCGTTTTCAAGTGTGGTGCTTTTAGGGATGATGTTAGCTTGGCTTAATAAAGTTTCAACTTTCTCAAGCGTCGCATTCTCAACTTTAGCACCACGCGTTGCGGAGATTTGAATAGCTGGATCTTCACCATATAAATTTGGTGCGGCGTAAAGCAATGTTACTAGCACAATAAAGCCTAGTAACACATACTTCCACATAGGGTATTTATTTAACACAATACAGTCCTTTATGTACTGCCAATACAATTATCGTAAGAATAGATATTGGCATGAAGAAAAAAGGCGAAACCGTTTCCGGTTTCGCCTTAGTTTGTTAGATTGATTTTAGTGTACCTTTTGGTAACACTGCACTGATAAAATCCTTTTTCAGTGAAATCACGTTGTTCTCGTTTAATTCGATTTGAACGTAATCGTTTTCATCGCTAATTTTAACGATGCGGCCAATCAGACCACCAGATGTTAATACTTCATCACCCTTACCCATACTTTCCATTAGGCTCTTATGCTCTTTAGTACGACGAGCTTGTGGGCGGTAAATCATAAAGTAAAAAATACCCGCAAAAATAACCATCATGAAAATGAAAGAAAAACCACCTTGCTCTGGTCCGCCTTCAGCTGCAGCATGTGCTTGTGAAATGAAAAAACTCATTGAGATATCCCCTATATATTAAAATTGAAAATTTTTGTTTTATTATTATGTTTAGTCTTATCGTCCACAAATTTGTGAACGCTTCAAACTATTATTTTATTTCAGGTTTTTCAACACCGATACGCTGATAAAAAGTATCAACGAATTGGTCTAATGTACCTTGCTCAATGGCATCACGCAAACCTTTCATCAAACGTTGGTAGTAACGTAGGTTATGGATCGTGTTTAGGCGTGCACCCAAGATTTCTCCGCATTTGTCAAGGTGATATAGGTATGCACGAGAATAATTTTTACAGGTGTAACAGTCACATTCTGCATCTAAAGGACTTGTATCTTCACGATGTTTAGCGTTACGAATTTTCACAACACCATCAGTTGTAAACAAGTGACCGTTTCGAGCGTTGCGTGTTGGCATTACACAATCGAACATATCAACGCCACGACGAACGCCTTCAACTAGATCTTGAGGTTTACCAACCCCCATTAAATAGCGCGGTTTTCCGTCAGGAATTTTAGTGGTGACATGATCTAAAATACGGTGCATATCTTCTTTGGGTTCACCAACAGCAAGACCACCAATTGCGTAGCCATCAAAACCAATTTTTTCAAGGCCAGCTAATGAAACATCACGCAGGTTCTCATAACAACCACCTTGGATAATGCCAAACAATGCATTTGGATTTTCCTGCTCATCAAAACGGTTTCGACTACGTTCAGCCCAGCGCAATGAAAGTTGCATTGAGATGTCAGCTTCTTCTACTGTTGCCGGGTATGGTGTACATTCGTCAAATATCATCACGACATCAGAACCAAGGTCATACTGAATTTCCATAGAAATTTCAGGAGACAAAAATACTTCATCACCGTTAACAGGGCTACGGAAATAAACCCCCTCTTCTTTGATTTTACGCATTTTACCAAGGCTAAATACTTGGAAACCGCCTGAATCGGTTAAGATCGGGCCATTCCACTTCATAAAGTCATGCAAGTCGCCATGCTGCTTGATTACTTTCTGACCCGGGCGTAACCATAGGTGAAAAGTATTGCCTAGTAAGATCTCTGCACCGGTTTCATGTACCTCTTCAGGTGTCATGCCTTTAACCGTACCGTAAGTACCAACGGGCATAAAAGCAGGTGTTTCCACTGTGCCGCGTTCAAAGGTTAAACGACCACGACGAGCGCGGCCATCTGTGGCTAATAAATCATATTTCATTTTCATTTTGTTTCCTCGTCAGAAAGACAGTCCGACTTATTTACTGTTATAGCAAGTGTATTTGATAAGTGAGCATGTATTGCGCAGGAAAAACGAGTGACAATAAGGCATGAGTTGCAGGAAGTAGTTATTCTACTTTCAAAACTCATACTCAGTAGTCGCTTGATTTAACCAGCAAGACAGTTCATATATTTAATTCATTTGCTTTGATTAAAGATTGTTGGTTTTATTGCTGTTTGTTAAAAACATGGCATCACCGTAACTGAAGAAACGATATTGTTCTTCAATTGCCGTTTTATAAGCGTTATCTATGTTAGCTTTACCGGAGAATGCACTCACTAACATCAATAATGTAGATTCTGATAGATGGAAGTTTGTTACCATCGCATCAATCAGTTGAAATTTATAACCTGGGTAGATAAATATATCTGTTTCCGCCAAATAAGGTTGCAGTGCTTTCCCCTGAGCAAGGGTTGCATGCGCGGCACTCTCAATAGATCGCACCGAAGTTGTACCCACGGCAATCACACGACCACCTCGTTGCTTAGTGGCAATAATTTTATCAACAACTTCCTGAGATACTTCAGCTAATTCACTGTGCATATGGTGTTCAAGGATATTATCAACTTTTACTGGCTGGAATGTTCCCGCACCAACATGCAAGGTAACAAAAGCAAGATCAGCCCCTTTTTCTTTGAGCTTATCAAGAATCGCCTCATCAAAATGCAGACCCGCTGTTGGTGCAGCTACTGCCCCCGGATTTTTGTTATAAACCGTTTGATAGCGCTCTTTATCAGCATCTTCATCAGGTCTGTCGATATACGGAGGCAGTGGCATATGACCAATGTTCTCTAACACATCCAATACTGATTTTTCATTCTTTATATGAATTTCAAACAGTGGACCTTGGCGTTTCACCATTAACGCATCAACGCTGTTTTCTAAACGTAATTTGCAACCAGGTTTTGGCGATTTAGAACTACGAACGTGTGCAAGAAAACTTGTTTCATCTAATACACGCTCAACTAAGACTTCAATTTTACCGCCAGTTTCCTTTTCACCAAAAAGGCGCGCTGGAATAACACGGGTATCATTAAAAATAAGTAGATCGCCTTTGTTTATAAGGTCTATTACGTCAGGAAATTGTAGATGTTTGATAGCGCCTGAAGGACCATCCATAGCCAGTAAACGACTACCACTACGCTCAGTTTTTGGGTAACGTGCAATTAATGATTCAGGTAAATCGAAGGAGAAATCAGAGACTTTCATTATGTAGGATCCACAAACGCAAAAATAAAGCGAGAGTATACCCGTTATGATTAAAAGTGCAAAATCATACCGGTTGAGATGTGACTAAAAGTAATTCTTTGGAGGTATAAATAGGGATAACAATTTTTGTGGTTTTCGTTAGGTGGCAAAGCGACTTATGCTGTAAATATTGTTACCTGTCTAAAAGTAAAAAAGCGAAGCTGGTTATCAGCTTCGCTTTTTTAAAATCCATTTTGTTTCTACTTGTTAGCTAATACCAGCGAAGCAGCTTTGTGAGTTCCAATCTTTTTGTCGTTTGCTTAACTCTTGACGAAAAATTTCATCATATACATCTGAATTTTGCTCTATCATATTCTCAAGTAGTGAGATACGTTTTGCAATCCAGCGACAAGTAGGAGATAACTCTTTATAGGTCCAATCTTTCTGTGCAATCGAACGAACGTTTTGCGCTACATCAGGAAGTTGTGCTGGTTGAGTATTCATTCGAGGTGCTTCAGGCACATTCGCAACTTCAATATCAATTGTTGTTAAAAACTCAGCGGCAATAACACTCTCTTTGGGTTTTTTGTCGGTAAAGTGCATAACACCATTATCATCAACCCAACTAAATACGGTTGTTGTTGTTGTGCCACTACTTGCTATTGGTGAGAAAACCATAATCGATAAGATTAATAGAATATATTTCATTTTTTCAGTCCCTGAAATTAAAATTCACTTTGTATTCGGGGATTATAACTAAAACCGATTAAAAAAGTAACTACTATTATTGCCAGAGAAGCCCTTTAAACGAGAGCTAAGCATCATTTTCGTAGAAATATTTGTTAGATTATTCACACTGCAAATTTAGAATTTGTGCAAATTGCAAATAATTGTCAATTTACACAAAATAGATCAAATAGTTAGCATTATTCCGATAACAACGAGTTCAGTTCTTCTTCGGTTGCATGGCGAACATCTACCCCTTTTACTAAATACACAATATGTTCACATAGGTTTTGGCAACGATCGCCAATACGTTCAATGGATCGTGCTGAAGCTAAAACTTTTAATACAAATGGGATAGATCGAGGGTCTTCCATCATAAAAGTCATCAATTCACGAAGAATACTTTCATATTGTCGATTAACTTTTTTGTCTTCATTATGAATAATTATGGCGGCATTAAGGTCTAAGCGCGTAAATGCATCGAGTGAATTGTGTAACATCTTTAATACAATCTGGCCCATATTTTCAAGACCAATTAATGATGGCACCTCTTTACCGTGATTTTCAATCACCATTGAGGCGATACCTGCGACACCATCACCGATGCGTTCCAGTTCAGTTATGCTTTTCATAATAGTTAATATTAAACGTAGATCACTGGCTGCAGGCTGGCGCTTTGCAATAATACGTGAACACTCTTGGTCAACATTTGACTCAAATTGATTTACCTCTTTATCTTTTGCAATAACCTGCTTGGCAAGCTCAACGTTATTGTCAGCCATTGCATTCAATACATCAGCAAGTTGCTGTTCTATCAACCCGCCCATCTGCATCACTTGATTACGCACACTTTCCAATTCACTATTAAACTGGCCCGAAATATGACGATTAAGATTTAATGCTTCCATTGTCTTTTCCTTTTTGCTAATTCTTTTGATTTCATATTAGAGAATAACTGTTCAGAGCTAAGTCATTTATGTTTAGTTCAAGGCGAAAAGCGCAGTTTAGCTTGCCTAAATGAGCACTTTTCAACGATGAAATAAGCTTTAATGACGACGCCCTGAAAGTTATTAGCCGTAACGCCCAGTAATGTAGTCTTCCGTTTGTTTCTTTTTCGGGGCAGTAAACAGCGTATTAGTATCTGAATACTCAATCAGTTTACCCATATACATAAACGCAGTTTGATCTGATACACGTGCAGCCTGTTGCATGTTATGCGTAACAATTACCACGGTGAACTTCTCTTTCAGCTCTGTAATTAACTCTTCGATGGTTAAGGTTGAAATTGGATCAAGTGCTGAAGTTGGTTCATCTAACAATAATACTTCTGGGCCAATCGCGATAGCACGTGCAATCACCAAACGTTGCTGCTGACCACCCGATAAACCAAAAGCATTATCATGCAAGCGGTCTTTTACTTCATTCCAAAGGGCAGCACTGCGCAGTGAGTTCTCAGCTGCTTCATCTAAAGTACGGCGGTCTTTGATGCCCTGAAGGCGTAACCCATAAACAACATTTTCATAAATAGATTTTGGAAACGGATTTGGACGCTGAAATACCATGCCAACACGGCGGCGTAGAGCGGCAACATCGACGGATTTATCGTAGATATTTGTCCCTTGTAGCTCTATTTTTCCATCCACTTTACAGATATCAACAAGGTCATTCATACGGTTAATGCAACGTAAAAGTGTTGATTTACCACAACCTGAAGGTCCGATAAAAGCGGTTACTTTACCTTTTGGTATTTTCATTGAAACATCAAATAGTGCTTGTTTATCACCATAATATAGATCTAGATTTTTAATCTCTAACGCCGTTTTTTCTGCAGTAAGGTGCGTTAATACATCTGCTTCTGTGCTTGTTTTTGGTAGTGTGATCATTTTCTTTTCCTACTCATTCTTTAATTTATTTTATCAAATTTATTGTGAAGCTTAGTGCTCTAGTGCACGATATTTCTCACGTAAGTTATTACGAATCGCGATAGCCGCTAGATTCAAACCGATAATCACGGTCACTAACAAAAACGATGTTGCATAAACCAATGGTCTTGCAGCTTCAACATTTGGACTTTGGAAACCCACATCATATATATGAAAACCTAAATGCATGAACTTACGTTCAAGATGTAAATATGGGAAGTTTCCATCAACGGGTAGTGTTGGCGCCATTTTAACTACACCCACTAACATCAACGGAGCAACTTCACCCGCGGCACGTGCTACCGCTAAAATTAACCCAGTCATAATTGCTGGGCTTGCCATTGGCACAATAATACGCCATAACGTTTCAGATTTTGTTGCACCTAGTGCAAGCGAACCTTCACGTAATGAACTTGGAATACGGCTAAGGCCTTCTTCTGTTGAAACGATAACCACTGGCAGTGTTAATATTGCTAATGTTAATGCTGACCACAATACACCTGGTGAGCCAAAGGTCGGAGATGGTAATGCTTCTGGGTATAAAAGTTGGTCAATACTGCCACCAACAATGTAAACAAAGAAACCTAAACCAAATACCCCATAAACAATTGAAGGAACACCCGCTAAATTGATAACAGCAATACGGATAAACTTTGTAATGGTGTTTTTAGGGGCATATTCATGCAAGTAGATAGCGGCAACAACACCAAAAGGGGTGACAATCACAGCCATCAGCATCACCATAAATACTGTACCAAAAATCGCTGGAAAAACACCACCCTCAGTATTTGCTTCACGTGGATCATCACTGACAAATTTAGCGGTCTGATGAAACCAATGTGTTACTTTTTCAAAAAAACTCATCTTATTTGGTAGATAGAAATCAAGAACCGTTGCCATCGGCATAACCACGTTACGTCCACTCATGTCGGTTATTACTACCGCATCACGCAATGCTTGGTTACGGAACGCAAATAGTTGCTTTTCAAGTACTAAATATTCATCGCGTAATTGCTGAGATTTTGCGTCGAGTTCAGTTACTTTTTCTGCACTTAACTTGCCTTCTAAGTCCAACTTACGTTTGTTAAGTCTAATTCTATCTAACTCAAAATTAATACGGCCAATGTCGCCCTTTAAAAGATCATTCTCTTTATCTTTAAGCGCTTTACTGATTGCTAATCGCGATGCCAATTCTGTTTCTAGTTCAGCTTCAGTGAGGGTTAACGCAACCCCATTTTCGTGTATTGCATTAATATAACCGTAAAAGTTACCGTTTTTAGTACGTTCTAACACAACAATATTTTTGGGAACATGTTTTTCAACAATGATTGTTTCTAGAATCCATTGGAAATCCAAGTCAACATACTCACGATTACCCACTTTAATCAGGTAACGCTCTAGAGAATCCCCTTTGCCCTCTAAGCCAGTGATACCAGCATCAATTAACTGTTGTTTAAGTACCGTTTCGCTGTCATAAATTTCACCAATCACATTCATGTGATTGCCCTGCTTATCTAACATATCAAACTCATAGACAGTCGCAGGCCAAAAGAAGCTTAATCCTCTCCAACCAATTAATAAAAATAGTCCAATCACCATGATTAAACTTAAACTTACGGCGCCACCTGTCATCCAGATCCAAGGTGTGCCCGATTTGAACCACTTATTCATAAAATTTCCTATTAACACTTAGCAATTATGTTTTAACTTCAGCAGTGATGAGAACTACAGACTTGAATACTTTTCACGTAAACGCTGGCGAACAAGTTCAGCGACCGTGTTAAAGATAAAGGTAAAGATAAACAACACAAAGGCAGCTAAAAACAGTACGCGATAATGTGAACTCCCTACTTCAGACTCTGGCATTTCAACGGCAATGTTTGCAGATAGAGAGCGCATACCTTCAAATATGTTCCAATCCATAATGGGGGTATTACCCGTTGCCATTAATACAATCATGGTTTCACCAACCGCGCGGCCCGTGCCCATCATTACTGCCGAGAAAATACCTGGGCTTGCAGTTAAGATAACCACCTTAGCTAGGGTCTGCCAAGGTGTTGCACCCAATGCAAGTGAGCCCATGGTTAAGCTTTTAGGTACACTGAATATCGCATCTTCTGCAATTGAGTAGATAGTTGGAATAACAGCAAAACCCATCGCAATACCCACGATTAACGAGTTACGTTGGTCAAAGTCGATACCTAATTCGTTCGTTAGGTACATACGTGTATCACCATTAAATAACCATAACTCTAAAGTATCGCTAAAGCTTATTGAGATGTATCCTGCAACTAATAACACCGGAATCAAAATAAGTGGGTGTATACCTTCAGGGATTTTTTGTTTGAATGTTTTAGGCAGTTGCGTCCAAATCATTGCCGTTATTAAGATGCTCAGAGGCAACATAATAAGCAGTAATATAATGCCTGGCAGTTGATTTTCGATTAATGGCGCAAGCCAAAGGCCCGCTAGAAAACCTAAGATTACTGTCGGTAGCGCTTCCATTATTTCAACGGTTGGTTTTACGTACGAGCGAATCGCAGGAGACATAAAGTAAGCTGTGTAAATAGCGCCTGATATTGCGATTGGCACCGCAAATAACATCGCATAAAAAGCAGCTTTAATAGTACCAAATGATATTGGCACAAGGCTCATCTTCGCTTCAAAGTCATCACTCGCAGAAGTAGACTGCCATATGTAGGCAGGCTCAGGGTAACCTTCATACCACACCTCTTGCCATAAAGCAGACCATGTAATTTCTGGGTGTTCGTTATCAAGGTCAAATAGCGTTACTTGTTTCTCATCAACCACTATTAATGCATTAGCACGCGGAGAAAATGAAACAGAGAGTTTTTTGTTATTACTCAGCTTTTCATTTAATAGACGTGTATTACCCGTCGTATGAAAAATCGATAAATAACCATTTTTGTCAGTCGTGACAAAACCTTTTCTGAAATACTCAGGAACAACACTTGTAACATTGGCATCAGCATGAAATTCACGAATAAAAGTAAAAGTACGCTTATTATCCTTTAATACTTCAAACCACTGGCTAATAACCCCATTTTCGTTAGCAACAATCAGCGAACTAGCACCGGTAAGTAACTGCATGTCAGTAACATTACTGTCTGTTGCATTGATGGTAAGAGCAGATTTAATACGGATATCGTTTACATCTGAGATATTGTAAACAAGCAGTTCATTGTCAGTGCGTACAAATAAGTTGTTTAGATCCGGACTTACTAATAACTGAGAGATATTATTCGGTAACGAAGGCAGTTCAAACAACTCTTGTTGCCAAACAATCTCTTCTGTCATCATATCTTCTTCTGCTGTTAAGGCAACAAACAGACCACGATTGTCAGAAGTCACAGCAACAATTGCACCGTACTCATCTGATAACTCAAAACTCACATGATTTAATGCTTTGCCTTGTGGATCAATATCAAGCAATGATTCGCCTAATGGGTATCTTATCTTTGCTGTTATAAGACGTTTATCATTAGGGTAACTTGTTTCAAAATCAGGCTTGAATACTGTTACTTGCCCAATGTGGTTAGAAAATAGGTAAGTATTACTACTTGGAGAGGATTGTGCAAAAGCAATAGGTTGCTTAAGCATCTCTTTTGATAAAAGGAGCTCGCCTAAGTCATTATCACGTAGAGAGTAAAATGATAACAGCCCGTGTTCAGAAACTTGAAAACTTATATCGTTCTGTTCATCGACGCCCAGCGCATACAGTTGCTCATTATTAGTTTTGGTGAATTGTTTCTCTACCTCAATGGTTACCGGGGCAAAAATCGGCAACACAACATATAGTAAATAACCAAAGATAAGTAGCAAGGTAAGAAGCACTAACGCCCCACCACTACTGATACTGTATTTAACTAACTTATCCTTAATCACACGCTTCTGGTTTGCGCGTAATCGGTTTGATAAATCACTTTGCATTAAAAAATCTCCAACATTATTGATGGTGGAGATTATATTGCACCTTTATGACATTTATATTACAAGTGTCATTTTTGTGTTATTTGTTGAATTAAAGAGGTTTTAGTTTATTTTTTGCATCACTTAATTGGGTGTAACCTTTTTTATCCATGAATGCTGTTAATTCATTTTCGATACGCTCAAAACAAGGGGCGCCCTCTTTTTCGAAGCATGTTGCAATTTGCACAGCATCGGCGCCAGCAAGTAAGTATTCAAAAGCATCTACACCGTTTTTAATACCACCGACACCAATAATTTGCACGCTATCATCTAGTAACTCACGAAAAGCACGTACATTTGCAAGGCCGATAGGTTTAATGTAATCACCACATAACCCACCAAAGCCACCTTTGGGTTTAATAATTGGTGATTCTGTTTCAGGGTCAATGATCAATGTATTACCAATTGAATTCACGCAAGTGATGAACTTAACAGGGTATCTTTTTAGGATCTCTGCCATCGCAATAAAATGCGACATATCAAAGTAAGGCGCAAGTTTGATACCGATAGGTTTATCACCAAGCACTGTTAAAGCTTGCAGAGCTGAATCCACCTGTTCAAAGTCATAGGCGACTTGTGCTTTACCCGGGATATTTGGACATGAGAAGTTAACTTCGATTAGGTCAACTTCACTGTTTTGAAACGCTGATACCATCTCTATGTTATCTTCAACACTAAAACCAGAGATACTCACTACAACAGGTTTACCTAGTGCTTTTAGTTTAGGCACCATCTCAAGGTAAGCTTTATAACCTAAATTTGGTAACCCCATCGATTGAATTGAACCTAACGGTAAGTCACTGTAGCGAGGCTCAGGGTTACCTTCACGAAATTCCATCGTACAAGATTTAGTCACAATGGCAGCTGATGCAGATTGGCCGATAACTTCTAACTCATTCCATGTTGTACATTTTGGGCCAGATGCGTTCATTAAGTAGCTATCTAATTGAATACCAGCAATATTTGTTGAAAGATCTACACTCATTTCATTCTCCGATAATTAAATTATATTAATGAAATTAGTGTATTACAGATCACATTTTTCTTTTTGATTAGAAACAAAAAAGCCAATCAAATGATTGGCTTTTATAGTTAATTTTTGACGATATTATAGTAAATGCATTTAATGAGTGACCTTGTATTGCGCAGGAAAAACGAGTGACACCAAGCCATGAGTTGCAGGAAGTAGTTATTCTACTTTCAATAATCATAACGTAGGTGACGCTTGTTTTAACCAGCAAGACTGCTCACATATTTAATACGTTTGCTATTAGTCAAGCATATCGTGTAACACTTTACCAAGGCGCTCAATGCCCTCTACGATTACGTCGGGGTCAACACTTGAGAAGTTTAGACGTAATGTATTCATACCACGCTTAGAAACATAGAATGGGTCACCTGGTACAAAAGCAACTTTCTGCTCAATTGCTTTCTCAAATACTTCCGTTGCCGACAGTGATTCAGGCAGTGTAACCCAAAGGAACATACCACCTTCAGGGTTAAGGTAAGTTACTTGTGCAGGGAAGCAACGCTTGATTGCATCTTCCATTACTAATTTTTGTTTGCCGTAAACACCAATAATCTTTTTAATATGCGCTTGTAAGTCATTATCTTTCAAGAAACGGTGTAATACACGTTGGCAGAAATAATTTGAGTGTAAGTCACCCGCTTGTTTGGCAATAACCAATTTTTCCATTAACACTTTAGGTGCAACAATCCACCCCAAGCGGAACGAAGGAACAACAATCTTAGAGAATGAACCTAATAAAATTGTTTGTTCAGGTAATAACGATTTGAATGATGTTTTCTCTTCACCTGCAAAACGTAGATCGCCGTATGGGTTATCTTCAATCAATAATGTTTTAGTTTTACTTAAACAATCAGCTACTGCTTGACGATTTTCATTAGTGTATGAGATACCTGATGGATTCTGGAAGTTTGGTACTGTGTACATCAGTTTAGCTTTGCTGGTTTTTAATGCCTCTTTCAGCGCAACAATATCCATACCATCTTGGCCAACTGCCACTGAGTTAAACTTAGCAAGGTAAACTTCAAAAGCTTGAATTGCGCCTAAGTATCCAGGCTCTTCAATTAACACTTCATCACCCTCATTAAGTAATACTTTACCTAATAGGTCTAACCCTTGTTGAGAACCATTAGTGATAAGAATTTCATCTACATCAACTTCAATACCTTTCCGTTTGTAATCAGCAACGATCAACTCACGAAGCGGCAAGTAACCTTCCGTCCCTGTATATTGTAAAATGTCTTTTCCATCTTCATCAAATATGTCGTTAGTTGCTTTTTGAAGTGCTTTAACAGGAAAAAGATCACGATTTGGTAAACCGCCTGCAAAGGAGATAATTTGAGGATCAACAGCGACTTTTAGAATTTCACGAATAAATGAGGGAGGTACGCTTGAGATTCGGTTTGAGAAAAGTTCATTCATATAAATTATCCATAATAACGATTGTGTAACTGGGGATTTGTTGCCAAAAACATTAAACATGTGTTCAGTTATGAAGTACAAGTTCACATGTGTAATGTATTTAGTAATTTATCTCATTGCAAATATACAACAAGATACAGATTGATAAAAAAAAAGGAGACACTAGGTCTCCTTTATCAATCTTATTCGCTAATCAATAAAGACTAAGCAAGTGCTTTTTTAGCTACTTCAACTAAATGAGCAAATGTTGCTTTATCAAATACTGCGATATCAGCAAGGATCTTACGATCGATTTCAACAGAAGCCTTTTTAAGACCATTGATGAAACGGCTGTAAGATAGACCGCTAACACGAGATGCAGCGTTAATACGCGCAATCCATAGTTGACGGAAAACACGTTTACGTTGACGACGGTCACGGTAAGCGTATTGGCCTGCTTTAGTTACTGCTTGTACTGCTACGCGATAAACACGTGAACGAGCACCGTAATAACCTTTAGCTTGTTTTAAGACTTTCTTATGACGTGCACGAGCTTGTACACCACGTTTTACTCTTGGCATTTTTTAATTCCTTACTTAAGCGAATGGTAACATTCTGTTAACACTAGGTACATCTACTTTTGAAACCATCGCTTGAGCGCGTAGGTGACGTTTACGTTTAGTAGACTTCTTAGTAAGGATATGACGTAAGTGTGACTGTTTACGTTTAAAGCCGCCAGAAGCAGTCTTTTTAAAGCGCTTTGCAGCACCTTTGTTCGATTTCATTTTAGGCATTGCGAACTCCGCATTGTTCTAAGTTAATATAAACCAGTAAGGCGAGCCGAAAAATCGACTACTTTATGCCTTAGCTAGCACGTTTAGGGCCAAGTACCATCACCATTTGTCGACCTTCCATTTTCGGGAAAGATTCAACATTAGATATCTCTGCTAAGTCCGCTTTAATACGGTTTAGTAGATCTAATCCTAGTGATTGGTGTGCCATTTCACGACCACGATAACGTAGTGTTACTTTAGCCTTGTTTCCCTCGGTTAAAAAGCGAGTCAGGTTGCGTAGTTTTACCTGATAATCGCCTTCGTCAGTTCCAGGACGGAATTTTATTTCCTTCAGCTGGACTTGAACTTGCTTCTTCCGCTGTTCTTTTGCGGATTTACTCTTTTCATAAAGAAACTTGCCATAGTTCATGATGCGACAAACTGGTGGCTCAGCATTTGGGCTGATCTCAACTAGGTCAAGATTTTCTTCAAATGCCATATTTTTTGCTTCTTCTAAAGAAACAACACCAACTGGCCTGCCTTCAGAGTCTGATAAACGAACGTCCGTTCCAGTGATCTCTTCATTCAAGCGATGTTTATTGCCCTGTTGTGGGGCTTTTCTTGCACCTTTTATAACAAATTCCTCCAATAGTAGTTATCGACGAGTGTTGATCTCTTCTTTAATTTGGTTCACAAAGTCATCGACATTGATTTTACCCAGATCATCACCCTTACGTGTCCTAACAGCAACTTCATTTGCTTCTACTTCTTTATCTCCAACGACAAGTAAGTATGGAACACGTTTTAATGTATGCTCGCGGATTTTAAAGCCTATCTTCTCATTTCTCAAGTCCGAAATGGCTCTAATTCCAGATTTTTTCAATTTATTTACAACTTCTTGCACAAAATCAGACTGTTTATCAGTAATATTCATCACAACGACCTGTTGTGGCGATAACCAAGTCGGGTAAATACCTGCGTACTCTTCCGTTAAGATACCGATAAAGCGCTCAAGTGAACCAAGAATTGCACGGTGAATCATAACCGGTGTATGGCGTTCGTTGTCTTCGCCAACATAAGTTGCGTCTAAACGACCTGGCATCGAGAAGTCTAGCTGGATTGTACCACATTGCCACGCACGACCTAAACAATCATATAAAGTAAATTCGATTTTAGGACCATAAAACGCACCTTCACCCGGTAAATACTCAAATTTAATGTCATTTTTGTCTAATGCATCTGCAAGTGCCGCTTCAGATTTATCCCATGTCGCATCATCACCAACACGTTTTTCTGGGCGCGTTGATAATTTAACAACGATATCTTCAAAACCAAATGTTTTGTAACACTCAAATACCATATTGATACATGACGATACTTCTGCAAGAATCTGCTCTTCTGTACAGAAGATGTGTGCATCATCCTGTGTAAAACCACGCACGCGCATTAAACCATGCAATGAACCCGATGGTTCGTTACGGTGACAAGAACCAAACTCAGAAAGGCGTAGCGGTAGATCACGGTACGATTTCAAGCCTTGGTTAAAGATCTGAACATGACCAGGACAGTTCATTGGTTTGATTGCGTAATCACGGTTTTCACTGCAAGTACAGAACATACCGTCTTTGTATTTATCCCAGTGACCAGATTTTTCCCAAAGAGAACGATCTAAAATTTGTGGCGCTTTTACTTCTTGGTAATCATAAGCAACGGTTTGCTCACGAATGTAGTTTTCAAGCTCACGGTAGATAGTCCAACCATTTGCATGCCAGAACACCATACCCGGTGCTTCTTCTTGCATATGGTAAAGGTCTAACTGCTTGCCAATTTTACGGTGATCACGCTTTGCAGCTTCTTCTAAGCGTTTAAGGTAAGCTTTAAGTTGCTTTTTATCAGCCCATGCTGTGCCGTAGATACGTTGCAGCATTTTGTTATCTGAATCGCCACGCCAGTATGCACCAGCAACTTTCATCAGTTTGAACCATTGGCTGAACTTCATCATCGGTACGTGTGGGCCACGACACATATCAATATATTCTTCGTGATGATATAAACCAGGACGGTCATCTTTGTCGATGCCTTCAAGAATTTCTAATTTGTACGGCTCATCACGCTCTTTAAAGACTGCAATTGCTTCGTCTACAGAAACTTTCTTTTTGATGACTGAATAGTTAGTTTTCACTAATTTATGCATTAGCTTTTCAATTTTTGCTAACTCTTCATCGTTAATAGTGATATCTACGTCGATATCGTAGTAAAAACCATTATCGATGGTTGGACCAATCGCCATTTTTGCTTGAGGATAAAGCTGTTTAATAGCGTGCCCTAATAGATGCGCACATGAATGACGTAAGATTTCTAAACCTTCATCGTCCTTAGCGGTAATAATAGAGATAGTGGCATCGTTTTCGATAGGATCACAGGCGTCAACAAGTTGACCGTCAACACGACCTGCAATGCAAGCTTTTGCAAGACCAGGACCGATATCGGCTGCGATTTCCATGATTGAAGTTGTGTTATCGAATTGACGTTGATTACCGTCGGGAAGTGTAATAGTTGGCATCTTATTTATCCTCACAGTGATGCTTCAAACCAAGAAGCATTTGTATAATTAATCCATAAATTGGCCGCGCATTTTAAAACAAATAGTTTAATTTGAAAAGTAAGAATTTAGTGGATAGACAGATAGTTACAATATGGCACTTAAAATAAGGAGGGATTTAATTTATTAGATAGTAAAAATAGATAGTTCACAGCGAAGGTTGCTGACTAAAAGCCTTCAAATTCATATAACAGCAGTTAACCATGAAACCAATACAAAGGATTGACCGTTTGCAACGGTTTCAGGTAACAGCTTGTTTAAGGCTTATTCACTTTCAGGTGCATCTTGTGCGCCGGAAACAAAACTATTTCCTTTGAATAGGCTTTGCACCATCTCTTTGTTAGATGCTAGATATAAACCTAACTCTTCAAGTTGTTGATCATCGAGAGTTACTGAGCTTTCACTTAAAAATTCTGCAAGCTGATCCGCACTATCGAGCATTTTATCGTATGCATCTGCTTCTTTTTTACTGGTAAAGGTCATTTTTTCAACACCCTTTCGTTCAACTATGTATTTAATGATGACTGCCACGGTAGCCTCTTCTATTATTGGTTATTCATGTTTATTTATACAGTGTAATGTTTTCTATGAAAAATGCAACGTTTGTTAGTATACTTGCGAATATAAACTCTTCTTTGAGCAGTCTTAATTGCAGAAAATTATTGAATGAAAACAATTATTTGTCGACATTGTGATATGACATCAGAAATACCCAAACTGAGCGTTGGCCATGTGGCTAAGTGCATTCGTTGTGAACGTGTTATATATAAAAACGGCTGGTGCAATCCCTCTGGCCTGTTAGCACTGTGCATTACAGCACTACTCGTTACCATTCCTGCTTTTAATCAACCATTAATTTCATTACATTTATTAGGCATTACTGAAGAAACAAACCTACTACAAGGGGCAATCATGATGATAGAAATTGCACCCATCGTTTCTTTTGTGGTTTTATTTTGTGCCGTTATTGCACCAACACTGCTGATAACTAGTATTGCAATTAGTAGTGCCTGTATTACCTTTGATCACAAGCCTATTTTTCTGCCAAAACTTTTTAAAATAACCCGTTTATTGATTCATTGGTCAATGCTGGAAGTCTATTTAGTGAGCTTAATGGTGGCTATTTTTAAATTGATGAATTATGCAGATCTATACATTGGCTTAGGTTTCTATTTTTTTGTCGCACTGCTTTTATTAAACCTCACCATTATCAGCAATTATAGTAATCGCCAGTATTGGGAAAGGTATCATAATTTATGAGTAAAATTGCGCTTGCAGGAAAGAGTGGCAAACAACAAGGACTACAAGTTTGTGGAATTTGTGGCAACTATAGTGATTACCTTTCAGGTATTACTCAGTGTCCGCGTTGTGGTAACGATATTTCTTTACGTAAGAAACACAGTTTACAAAAAACGTGGGCACTCTTGATCACTGCAATAATATTTATTGTCCCAGCTAATGCTTATCCAATCACATACTTACTTAAAAATAATATTCTTTACCCTGATACAATCTTCAGTGGCATCCTCTCACTAGTAGAAAGTGACATGCGCGGAATTGCGCTGATAGTATTCATCGCATCAATTGTAGTACCAGTCTTAAAAATCATTGCGTTAGCGTTCATCGCATGTGCAGTGCAATTTCGCTGGAAATTATCTCAGAAAAAACAGTTGCTAATATTTGGTTTTGTAGATTGGATTGGTCGCTGGTCCATATTAGACCTGTTTGTGATCTCAATAATGGTGGCTGTTTTTGACAAAGGGCAGATTCTTTCTGTGTACCCTGGTATTGCAGCAACCTCTTTTACCATCGTTGTGATCACCACCCTATTTGCAGCAAATAGCTTCGATACTCGATTAATCTGGGATGCACAGCGTCCTGCAAAAAAACTTAGTAATCAGGATAGCTTAAATAATGACTGAACCTCTTTTAGAAAACCAAGCTAAATCAGTGAAATCACGTTCAATATCTCCTATTTGGTTTTTACCTATTGTAGCTGCGCTGTTGGGTATTTGGATACTCTTTGAAAATATTACCCATGCAAATACCACCATCAAAATACACTTTGAAAACGCAGAGAGTATTATCGTGGACAAAACCCGACTGCGTTACAAAGGCGTGATCGTTGGAACCGTTAAAAAAATTGAATTAGACAGTAGCAGTGGTGTAAACGTAATTGCAGAGGTCGAGTCGCATGCCAAATTCATGTTACGCGAAAAAACACAGTTCTGGTTAGTATCACCTAAGGCTTCGTTAACTTCAATTTCAGGGTTAGATACACTATTCTCAGGCAGTTACATTAACTTGCACCCAGGAAACGGTGATAGCGCATCAAACTTTAATGCAGTAAAAGAGCAGCCGATTACTATTCCAGATAACTCCCTTTTGGTTAATTTAAAAAGTGATAATGCCGGTTCAATTAGTGTCGGCACGCCACTATTTTATAAAAAGATTCAAGTCGGAGAAGTTGTTCGAATTCGCTTAGACAAAAGTGATCAGTACGTTAACATCAAAGCATTTATCACAGAGAAATACAGCCACCTAGTTAAAGAGCAGACAAAGTTTTGGAACATTAGTGGTTTAACAGCAAATATTTCACGCGCAGGCGTAGACCTTAAACTCGATAGCCTCTCTTCACTTATTGCAGGTGGTATTACGTTTAGTTCACCAGCAGATAGCAAAAAACTCGCAGGCAATAGTGCATTCACACTTTTTGAAAATATCGACAAAAGTGAAGTGGGTATTGATATTGAACTGATCGTCAATAATATTACCAACCTGCCAAAAGGAGCCGGTATTATTTTTAAAGGCCACGGTATCGGCCGCATCACAGATATTAAATACTCAACCGAACAACAACACTTTGTTGCCAACGCGACAATCAACCCCCAATTTAGCGAAATGATAAATGAAGGTGCACAGTTCTGGTTAGAAAAAACATCACTGTCATTCTCAAAAATTGAAAACTTGGGTAATATTATTACCGGCGATTACATCGGTTTTTCCCCTGCTTCAACAACAGACAAAAACCTAAAAACACAAAAACGTTTCAACCTTCAACAAACTAAAGCCCCCATTGCACCGGTGCTTTCATTACAGTTATTAACCGATGACGCAACCGGGTTAAGTGCTGGCGACCCTATCTCTTATCAAGGTTTACAAATTGGTAATATTGCCTCTCTTAACCTATCCAAAAATGGAACGTTTATTGAAACCACAGTCCATATAAATCATCAATTTCAATACTTAATCAATAGCAGTAGCCAGTTCTATCTACTCAGTGGCATCAACGTAAAAGCCTCACTTAAAGGTCTTGAAATTCAATCGACACCACTTGAAAATTTAGTGTCCGGTGGCATTGGCTTATATAACAAATACCCAATTAAAAAGTCTAAGAAAAGTAGCAAGCTAAAGAATAATATTCGTTTCCGCTTATACCCATCAAAAACAATGGCAAAACTTGGAAAAAATGTTTTCAGCAAACCGCAGTTAATATCGCTATTAAGCAAACAGCTTCCCTCGATAAGTGAAGGTTCCCCTGTTTATTATCACAAGTTTCCAATCGGTGAGGTAGATAGCTTCTCTATTGATGATTCAGGTTTAATGAGAACAACGCTTGCAATCAAGGGCCAATATAAACACCTCATTAATAAACAAAGTGTGTTTTGGAATGTCAGTGGTTTTAAAGTAAAAGCTGGATTGTCTGGCGTTAACGTAGAAGCTGAATCCCTGTTATCAATTGCCAGTGGTGGCATTGCCGTCGACAATGCAGCCGCTAGTGTCAACAACAAGTTCAAGAGTGGCGCATACAAGTTATTTGATAGTTATAAAGATGCAACACAACCCACAAAACAGATAAACATCAGCTTTGATGAAGGTTACGAACTGCAAGTGGGTACGCAACTGCGTTTAAAAGGATTAGTAGTTGGTGAGATAACGACACTTGAACTGAATAATAAAAACAGAGTGCAAGCAACTGTAGATATTGATCCAAAATTCGTTAATCAGGTGACACGTAAAGGCACTCGTTTTTGGATAATTCGCAGTGAGCTTTCAATGTCTGGCGCTAAGAACCTATCAACGTTAATTACCGGAGTTTACCTAAACGTGCTGCCAGGTAATGGCAAAACAACCACTAAATTTAATGGAGAGTCTGGCGCCCCTACCCTAGCAACAAAAAATGTTGGGCTACCCATTGTGTTATCAGCAGTTAATGCAGGATCAACAGATATTGCGAGTCCCGTTTACCATAGACAGATACAGATAGGCGAAGTAGTAGATAAACAGTTATCAAACGATGCAGCTGGGGTTGAGATAACACTTAATATCTATCCACAATACTCACACCTTATTCGTAAAAACTCGATTTTTTGGCCAGCCTCAGGTTTTAATTTAGACATTGGTATCACAGGAGCCAGTCTCAAATCTACCTCATTAACGTCGTTGATCAAAGGGGGTATCAATATGACTACCACTGACGGGACAAAGTTACAAAAACCAGCCGATGCTTTCAGTCATTTTAAACTCAAGAAAAGTTTTAATGAGAAATGGTTAACCTGGAAATTAGCAATCCCAAAACCTTAAAGCAACGTTTCAAATTATGATATATTGCGCGTTCTTAATTGAGCGCGTTTTTGTAAGGAAAAAAGAGTGAATAACATAGTAGAAAATAACCAGCTATTACCACAAGCATTTATTGAAAAGATGGCCTCTATTCTGCCAGAGCATCTATCTCTACAAGAGTTCGTAGATAGCTGTCATCAGCCTCTACGTCGTTCAATACGTATTAATACGTTAAAAATCTCAGTCGATGCATTCAAACAACGCGCGAGTGAACATAACTGGACGTTAACGGCTATTCCTTGGTGTAGTGAAGGCTTTTGGATTGAACTGGATGAAGAGTTAACACCACTGGGAAATAGCTTTGAGCACCTATCAGGGTTGTTTTATATTCAAGAAGCAAGTTCAATGCTGCCTGTTGCAGCCCTGTTTCACTTGTTTGAAGCAAGCAGTGAAAAAACATTGCTTGATGCGGCGGCGGCTCCAGGCTCAAAAACAACGCAGATGGCAGCTAAAATGGATAATAAAGGCTTGATCATTGCCAATGAGTTTTCTGCTAGCCGCATTAAAATGTTACATGCAAATACCCAACGTTGTGGCATAAAAAACGTAGCACTCACCCATTTTGACGCAAAAATTTTTGGTGGTTGGTTACCTAATACCTTTGATGCTATTTTACTCGATGCACCTTGCTCAGGGGAAGGTACTATTCGTAAAGACAAATTAGCGATGAAAAATTGGAATCAACAAGCAATTGACGAAATATCAACAATGCAATCAGGTTTAATTGAAAGTGCCTTTCATGCATTAAAAGAGAATGGAATTTTAATATACTCGACTTGCACATTAAGTCTTGAGGAAAACCAGCAGGTTTGTCACTCACTAAAGCAAAACTTCTCCGATTCAGCTGAATTCATTTCATTAAATGATCTATTTACAGATGCAGAGAAAACAGTAACTGAAGAGGGATTCTTACATATTTGGCCACAGGTTTATGATACAGAAGGTTTCTTTGTCGCTGCGATTCGTAAAACAGAAAAAACAGACCCTGAACGCACCAATAAACGCATTGCTAAAATGCCCTTTATCCGCCCTACTCGCCAAAAAGAAGCGGAACTGTATACCTACTTTGAACAACAGTTTGGTATAACCGATATTGATGGCATGTTATTTCTGCGAGACAAAGAGTATTGGTTATTCCCTGATAACATTAAACCGCTGATTAACAAGGTCCGCTTCTCTCGATTAGGTATTAAAATCGCGGAAGAGTTTGGCAACTTTAAAAAATCAGGGTTTAAAACACAGCATGAGTTTGTCACTGCTTTTGAAAAGCAGGCAACTAAAAACATCGTTGAACTTGATGCTTCACAAGCGAAAGAGTATTACCAAGGTAAAGATGTACGCGATGTGGATACTAATGGTGCTTCAGGAGAAGTATTGGTCAGTTATCGAGGCCAGATAATTAGCCTTGGCAAAGCACTTAAAAACCGCCTTAAAAACAATCTACCAAGAGAGTTGATTCGCGACAAAAATTTGTTTGATAAATAGGTGCGTTTATATCAACCGTTTCTGTGTCTATTTCTGTTACTGCTAATGCTAACCGAAATGGCTTTAACGCTATATTTAATGAAATCATCAATGGGCATAGATTTGATAGATGGTTTTTCATTTGGAATATGGGGATGGTTTAACGAAAATATATTAGTGTTGCTCGTCTAAAAACTTCAATTTAAGATGCAGGAGAAAGCTTCTACATCTTAAATATTTTATTACTTACATAAGTGGTGACGTAGTGCAGCTTCTACTTTGTTCAGCCGTGCAACCGTACACACAAGTGCTAAACGATCGACATCACGAGCATAATTTAATAGTGTATTACGCGAGCTATTATTCAATAAACTGCGTTTTATCTGCTCTAAGCCGACCTTAGTTGGCAAACCTGGTAAGTTTCCCCAATGTAGAAGTTGTAGCTTAGATACCTGCAAGTTCACCTCATAAGCATAAGGACCATATTTAATCGCTTGTTTAATATAGAAGTAAAATTCATCGTCGAGTTGTTGTAAGTTTGATTTAATATTGGCCATAAACACCCACGTTAACGGCCAATGTTCGCGCAATTCAGTTGAACGTTGATAATATTGCATCGCTTGACCTAATGAACTTGCATACATCTCAGTATTTGAACTGTTTAAGTAAGCTTGCCACTCATAGGTTTTAGCTGCCACATTAAGGTAATGAGGAAAATGCCCATGTAGTGCGAGCATAGTATCAACTGAGTCTAACGCGTCTTGCAACTCAGCAGGTTTTACCTCATTACTTTCCTGCCAGCGCATTAAATAACTATCAACCTTAAGGTAACTTAGGTTCGCAAAAGCATATTTAGTCGCAAAAAAGATAACAACAACAGCAACAAAGATAAGAAGATAACGAAATAAATTAAGTTTCAAGTTAAAGTCCAAGCGGTAGGGTTTGATGCATAGATAATAGATGGGGTGTCAATAAAGAGTGAATCTGCAAGATCATTGCCTAAACGCTGACATACAAGTTGATATGCATCTAACATTTTACAAGGGCGGCGCGATAAGTTGTGCATGTCAGAAGCGACAATAGTGACACTCCCCTCTTCTAACAGTTGCCACGCTAAGTCCTTTGAACGTTCACCAAAATCACCAACAAGCGAAGCCGCTGTAATTTGAAACAGGCATCCTCGCTGTATAAATGGACGTAACAGTTCCGGAAACTGCCATAAATCACGATTACGCTCGGGGTGTGCAATCATAGGTTTAATATTGTTTTTAAGTAACCAGTCAATTAACTTCTCACTTCCGGGCAATATATGGCTGTGAGGAAACTCAAGTAATAGCAGGTCAAAACCATCCCACTTACCCATAAATGGTAACTGCTTGGTTTTTGCAAGCAAGATAATTTCTGGACAGATACGTACTTCAGCAGCATAAGCTATCGAGACATCAATTTGTTGTTGTTGAAGTTGCGAAGTTAACGAATTAAAAGCTTGTTGAATGTTAGATAAATTATTATCGAAGGTACCAAAATGAATATGTGGTGTTGCTAATATCTTAGTAACACCACTGTTTAGCGAATTATTGATGAGTGAGATGGAGTCATCTAATGTAGATGCTCCATCATCGATTCCCGCTAAAATATGACTATGAAGATCAATCATTAGCTAGGTTTAGACTCAGTCTTGTTTTCTTGACCGTAACCGTAATAGTCATAATAACCTTGGTAACCCTCTTTGCCGCCTTTTTTGATATTTACTTGGTTTAAAACGATACCGTCGATCTTAGCTTCAATCTCTAACAGACGTGATAAACCTTTCTTAACCACTGCTTGTTTAGTTGACTCAGAGCGTACCACGTAGATAACTGAATCAGATTGTTTTGCTAATACCATTGCATCACTTACCGCTTGGGTAGGTGGTGAATCGATAATAATGCGATCGTATTTATCTTTTAATACCAGCATTAACGCTTCAAACTTGTTACTAGACAGCAGCTCAAGTGGGTTTGGTGGAATAAAACCAGCAGCTAGAATATCTAATCCTGATTTTTCGTCGCGAATGATGATATCGTCTAACTTCTCAGTGCCCGAAATCAAATTAGATAAACCCGCTTGATACGGCGGTAAATTTAGGATTCGAGTAAAACTAGGGCGACGCATATCGGCTTCGATTAGTAACGTTTTTTCCATCTGTGCCATTGCAAAGGCAATGTTTAAAGACGTTGTTGTTTTACCTTCACCTGGAATAGATGAAGTAACAACAACAACTTTATGGTCATTGTCTAAATGAGATAAAACAAAACCGGTGCGTAACGTTCTAATGGCTTCAGAGAAACCTTTGTTTTTGTCATCAAAATACGCATGCATCGGTAACGACTGTTTACGTTTAAGTTTGATAAGTGGCAATAAACCCAGTAAACGCATGCCTAATTTTGCTTCAACTTCTTGTGCGGTTCTAAAACTATCGTTTAACGCATCAAGCACAAAAGTTAGTACCACAGCAAAACCAAACGAGGCAACAAAGGCTAATAACACAATCAATTTTTTGTTTGGTTTAGCAGGAAGCAAAGGTACTTCAGCAGCATCAATAATGCGAGCTTGTTGTACTTCTAGATCTGTTGTAATGGCCATCTCTTTGTAACGCGTCAGGAAGGTTTCATACAAATTACGGTTAGCATCAACTTCACGTTGCAATTTCAGGTAACCCTGCTCTTTATTGGTCACGCTTTGGAATTTCTGCTTCTCTTTACGCAATTCCTGCTCAAAACGACGTTCATTGTCTTTTGCACCTTTTAACTCTTTTGCGATGCCTTTAACAAGTTTGTTTGCTTGTAAAGAGAGTTGCTTGTGCACCGCCGTTAGCTGCGCTTTAGCCGCTATCAATTTAGGATGCTTTTTACCGTAACGAAAACTCAATTGGGTTAAGTTTTTCTGTGCATCAATCTCTGCACGTTTGATATCTTTAATCAGCGGGTGATTACTTATTTCAGGCAAACTCATCAAAGAATCAATATCATTACCATCCACATTACTCACAAACAGGTAGATAGTCTCAGCTTCAAAACGTGCTTTTTTAGCTTTTAGGTAACTTTCAGTCAGGTTCTCAAGCTCATCACTGGCGATACTACGCACACCTTTTGATTTAATATCGATAAGGTTTTCTTGGATTCGGTACTCTTGTAGATCGGTGATAGACAGTTCAAGATTATAACGTAACTCATCTAAGCGACTTTTTAACCAATCAGCGGCCTTTTTAGTAGAGTTTAATTGCCCAGACATCTCTTGGGTGATATAAATTTCAGCAACCGTATTGGCTACCAGAGCAGCAAGTTTAGGGTCTTTTGCTTCAAAGGAGATGTTAACCAACTGTGTTTTACGAATAGGAGAAACAGATAATCGTTTCTGAAATTCAGCTATTAGTTTTACCTTAGCACGACGAACATCAAGTTCCCCCTCTTCTTGAGTTTCATCCTCTAGTGGTAAAAAGGATTTTATGGTCGTTTTAAGCTGTGTTACTAACCCCACTTTACCATCGGGCAAAAACTCTGCATGATTCGCTAAATCTAGCTTATCAATTACCTGTTCAGAGACTGCACGAGATTTAAGTATCTCAAACTGAGTTAGGAAGTATTCTTTACGAGAGGTATCTAATGAATACACAGAGTCGATGGAAACCGTATTTTCGGTATTGGCTTTTAATAACAGAGAAGCCGTAGAACGATAAATAGGGGTTAAGCCTGCGACAAAAATCGCAACTAACAGAGTGGTAAAAAATGCAAAACCTATAATCTTCCATTTAGACTTCATCACAACAGTCCAATAGGCCTTTAGGTCAATAATTTCTTCTTGAGGGTTTGTTGATTGATTAGCTAACTGCATAATATCTTAGAATCCATTTATTGCTACGTACTAAAAAAAGCTCTGTTCGATAGTGATAATATCACCAGGCGAAACTGAATAAGTTAACTTAACCTTACTTCCTTTTTTGTTTTCACTCTGTGACTGCTTAATAAATATTTTTGATACCGATGCTCGCTCCGTTAATCCACCCGCTAACGCAATAGCTTGATCAATATTTAAACCCGGCTTGTAAGGGTATGCCCCCGGTTTATTTACTTCTCCATGAATATAAAACGGGCGATAGTTAACAATATCAACCTGCACAGAAGGGTTTAATAGATAATCCCCTTTTAGGCGTTCATGAATGAGTTTCTGAACTTGAGGAGCTGTTTTACCCGTTACCGATACTAAACCAATTAATGGAAAGTTGATTTTACCATCGTCATTAATCGTTATCTCAACAGTAAGATCTGGTTCATCGTAAACCAGTATTTGAATCTCATCCCCCGCACCTAAGCGGTAGATAGTGCCCTCATTAGCTGAGACAGCTAATGAGGCAAACAGAGAGACAATAATCACAAAAGTCTTCATCATAGTGCTACCACTACACCTAACGTTGCAGCATTTTTATCATAGCTAATATTTGCTGCGTTAGAGTCTTTTGCAGTTAGCTCATAACCAGCGGTCACTTTCAACCAACGTGTAAAGCTGTAGCTCAAGTTGAGCATTGCATTGGTCGTATCATCACTACGTGTTACACCGATGTAATCTTCATCGCTATACATCAACACTAGGTTTGAATCAAACTGTTCAGTCCAGTTATGTGTCCAACCAATAGATGCACCTAATGCCTCGATATAGTCACCAGCAGTATCCGACTCTTCAGCAGCCGCATTAGCAGTAGCAGTAAAAGTAGAATATTGTAATGGTTGCCAAGCGATACCAAGCTCAATTGTGCCACCAGAGAAACTATCACGGTTATCACTGTCAAAGGTTTTATATTGGTAACCCGCTTTCATGGTACCGGTTGTTTTAGCAAGACCTTGCCACTTTAAACCTAACAGTGCACGGCTATCAACATTATCACGGCTATCTGTACCGGATTGTAAATGATCGTAGTTAATATCTGTTGAGAATAGATCAAAGGTTAAATAGGTCACACTGCCAAGCTGGTAGTCCGCATCGGCAAAAAACTTAAGCTCACTGAGATCTCTGTATTTAGTTTGATTAGTGAAATTTTGATAAGTCTTGCTGCCAAAATCGACACCACCACCAACACGCATTAAAGAACTCATGCCACCAAATTGGTAATAACCACGCGCAGTAAGCTCGTTGTATTTTAATGGTTCGTCAGTTGCAGCAGGATCGCTCTCAGTCAAACCACTACCACGATCTTCATGTAAGTTATCAAAACCAAATGTAAAATCAGTTCTGTGCTTATCACTAAACTCAGTATGCGCAAGTAAAGCAAAACTATGGTCTAAGAAATTATCATCCGAACCATTTGAATAACTTCCTGAAGTTAGTTCATATGAACCACCGTAACGGTTAATACCATCATCTGTACCAAACTTTATTGAAGGTTGTAAAATATAGATAGATGAACTGGTTGTATCAAACTCACTATTATAAATATTATCATCATAACGAACAGAGCCCGCTACTTGAGGAATAATGGAGAAGCCGTCGGTTAGTTCAACTGGAGCAGGGTCAAAGTTTTGTGCGCAGGCATTTGAAACGCCCAGAGCAACAAGAGATACAACAGGTAAAAATTTCATTTTCATCCCTAAATATGGTTACAATTACTGAATAGATTAGTAATAACAGTATGTTATTACGTTTTTGTGAATCTTTTAAAAAGATCTCTAATTATATTCCCTGCTGTCACGCAAGCAGTTATTTTTAGAGTGTATTAATTCTAAAAATACTGTTCCCCACTAGCTATACTTTATCGACTATGTAGCGACGATAGATTGTACTTTATGTTTAATAAATAACAAGAGACATTAATAGGCATTCTTGTTAATGAAACCTTTAAATATAGTTAAAAAAACGATTTTAATATCAAGTAAAAGTGACCAGTTACGGATATATTCAAGATCAAACTCTATACGCTTTTCCATTTTATCTAAGGTGTCTGTTTCGCCACGCCAGCCGTTAATCTGTGCCCAGCCGGTTATTCCCGGTTTTACTTTGTGGCGAAGCATATAAAAATCAACTAATTGGCGATATTCCTCATTATGAGCAACCGCATGCGGGCGAGGTCCCACGATGGACATTTGTCCTTGAATTACATTTATAAACTGAGGTAACTCATCTAATGAAGTTTTTCTCAATATTGCGCCTAACTTAGTAATACGTGCATCACCTTTTGTTGCTTGTTTAACCACGGCACCATTGTCCGCAACCGTCATAGAACGAAACTTCCAAACCTTAATCGCCTTTCCGTCTAACCCGTAACGTTGTTGTTTAAAGAAAACTGGGCCACGCGAATCCAGCTTTATTAACATCGCAATGATTAACATCGGAATAGCAATGCCACACAGAATAAGAGCAGAGCCAACAATATCTTCTATGCGTTTGGCAAGTGACGCTAAACCACTTAACGGAGATTCATAAACACTGATTGTTTGTGTATTGCCAACATGTGTTAAACGCGCATGTAATAGATTAAAGGTGAAAAAGTCGGGTACTAAGTGCACATCAACGGTGGTATCACCTAGTGAACGTAAAATCATCTCGATGCGCTTTTGGGCAGCAAGTGGCAAGGCGATATACACAACGTCAAACTTACCGGAGCGCGCTAACTCTACTCCTTCGTTTACACTGCCCTGTAATCTATCTCGGTAATCTTCAGTAAGGCGCTCAGGTTCCCGGTCGTCATAGAATGCCTGTAACGAAAAACCGGTTTCAGGATGGTTAACAAACTCATTAGCAAGGCGCACACCAGACTCTGTTAGGCCAAATATAGCCACTTTACGTGTATTTAGCCCCTGCCTGCGACGTTTAAACAGGTAAAGGCGGAATATCATCCTCCAAGTAACCAAAGAGCAAGCACTAATAACAAACCATAAACCAATCACCACACGGGAAATATCACTGCTGGTTTTACTGAAAAATAGATAGGTTGTGACCGCGAATATTGCCCCAATCCAACTAAGGAAAGTATATAACGCTAAACGAGATGAAAAACCGGTGCGCCATGAACGGTATAACTGAACTGTTTCGGCAAGCAGGTAGAATGAGATAGAAGCTATCAAACCTATCATAATATAGGAATCACTGAGAGGGGTAGAGTAAAACCTGATAGATAAGAATAGAATAACTTGAATCAACATAAAATCAATTAAACGGTAAAGCGCTGAAAATTGATTAACATTATCTTTAACAAAACTTTGTTGTGACATGAAGTCCCTTTGATTTTTCCGTGCGTTAAACAAAACGCCAAATATTTGTGAGCAGGATAGCAAAACAGTTTCTATTTGACAATATTTTCACCTGTTAAAGTGGATGATATTTTATTATCAGCTATGTAAATTGAATTCCATTATGGAGCTAGCTTAAACTCAAGTTTAAAAGCTGTTTGCTAAGTTAAAAGCTTTTTTGAAATTATTTAAGTGAGGTATTCCTGTAAAAATAACTTCAGAATTACATTCATCACCAGATAACTTTTGAAACGATAGAAAATGCGCATCATCTTCGAGCAGTTGATATGTCATGGTTAAACTGTAGCCTTGGATCCCCTCCAAAAACCACAGTGCCTTATTAAAAGTCGAAATTGTTCACAATCAAAAAGGCCAAGGGTTCAATAAATAATAACTCCCACACATTTACTTTTAGCCGCTAATGCACGAAATTATCTAAGCAGGCCTTCGCAATCAAATGTGAGGCGACAACAGTAAAACGTAAGGATTTGAGGTGACCGAACAAAGATGGCCTCAGGCAAAGATTAAGGCGAAAAAATAGGTTGGCCAATAAAACCCTGCAGGCATATGTTCTGCCGCGATTAGAAAGTGAATACCTTATTGCATAGTCCTAAATCATTCCATTGTTAAGCCCCTTCACTTTAGCGGCTTGAATATTTTTTATAAAAACTGTCAACAGTAATAAATTGATTATTTTTTTCTAATATACATAGAATCCGCGTTAATGGACTGAATATTGAAAAATCTTTTGGGTGGCCTATTAGTGTTATTAGCGCATCATCACCATGTATTTCATTTAGGCGCTGTGACTGATTTATAAATCGTTTAATTTGAGTTCGACTTGATAAACAGACATCAAAATTTGCATTGGTTAACATTTCCGGATTTTCTGGTTGACTTAATAATTCCCTTTTTAAAGGAAGCTTTTTTAAATGACGATTCTTTATCTGGCTATATAGACGCGCAAGACTTAGCTTCTCTGTAAATGTTGATCTAATTGATAGAAGCGGTAGCTCTAAACATTGAGCAACGGGACTATTTGATGGAATCAGTAGAGAATATGAAGATTGCCAATACGGCATCTGTTCGTCTACAGCAGTATAGTCATAGTTAGAAAATGACGAACTTGAAAAAAAGCCCGGGCAGACAGATGAATCTAACTTAATACCATTATTTATTAATGCATCAATACTCTGTTTATCATTACCAATGTTATAACCCCCTGCACGGAATGCGGTGCACTGATAATCTGGATTCAACTTTTGTAATCTTTTCTCTAAAGAAGCTTTACCTTGCTTTATAAGATCATATCTACCGGGGATCCCGCTATTATCACTACGATAAGGCAAGGCTGAAAAACGCCACCAATCAAAATTCAACTGCCAATGGCCTTCAATGTATTGAGCGTTAACCCATTGAGGGTGTAAATGAAGTTGAATATCATGTCCCTGCTGAATAATATCAGCTAATTGTTGTTCAACAGCGATGGCTTGCATATGCTCATAACTTTCAGGGGCAAAGCAATTTTTGAGGTCAATAATGGCATCAACTTCCAGCTGTTCAACAAAAAATGTAGCCTTGATATTCAGTTTCTTAAGAATGGCCAAAATCGACTTGGTTGGGTTTATTAAATGTTTAAAAACATCCCCTTTGCCACTACCGAATAACTCATAGTCAAACGTTAAAATATAACTCAAACTTCTCCCCTTTCTCACACACCAATAAAAACAACAAACATTTAACAACAATCAATTTTATGCGAGTAAAATATAAATACTACTGTTTTAAGCGCTTAATTAACAAATTGACATTAAAATGTCATTTTTGCGTGATAATACAACACTATTCTTCACGACGGCAAGCAACTAGGAAATCATTAAGGAGGTTAGCAAGTTATTTTTGACGGTTATAGACTGCAAAAGAGTAATAA
>Ga0105359_10000163_pt1 | contig 52474 bp, 57 predicted proteins | sample GOMGulsemesocosm_6_FD_83659 | JGI IMG/M metagenome (GOLD analysis project Ga0105359, IMG submission 83659) | Methane-oxidizing microbial communities from mesocosms in the Gulf of Mexico - GOM8C Gulf of Mexico | ecosystem: Environmental > Aquatic > Marine > Cold seeps | place: Gulf of Mexico...
AGTTAATGCATAAAACATATTCTATGCTTCTGGTGGAGTCAAAATCACTTTCCGGTATGTTTGTTGATATGGATACAGACATTAAAGGTGCAGAGCGGATTTTAATGATGTCAGCAAAAAGTAAGATTGTAGGAAAAATTAAAACTGTTGTCAGGTTTTTGGAAACGTTGCTTGTTGAAGGTGATGCTTTGTCAAAAAATATGGGGTCTTTATATGATTGGTACTTAACTAATCTTGATATTATGGTTGACCCAGCGTCTTCGCCTTCTGAAATAAAGGATGCATCTGCCAATATGATTACACAGGCCGAGGGCTTTGTTGATATCTGGAGGCAAGTTGCACATGGAGGTTGATAAAATAAAAGCGCTTAACTCAAAATTATCTTCCTTTATTGAAGAAGTTAATGTAGAAAACTTTTTTATTGTAGATGAAGAGATAATTGAAATTATTAAAAACATTCAAACAATAAAGTTAATTGATAAAACCGAATTAAAAGTGTCTTTAGTAAAAGATGTTTTAAAAAACATAAATATACTGTTAGAAAAAATGCATAAGATAAAAACGGAATTTGTGAATCAACAAATGGCCTCTCAAATCGAGACAAATCAAATTAAAGAATACTATAAGTAAGCATAATAGTATTTTTTATTAATCCCTACCTTTACATAGAATATGAATCTTATATAAATAGAATATGAGGTTCATATGATCCCAAAAGAATTACCCCAAATAGCGAATATTTCCGCCGGATTAACAGTTGCTGCTCCTAAAGCGTCAACTGGTGCTATTGCTGCCTTTAGTCAAAAGCTAAAGGAGGTTGATACGCAGTTGAAAAAAACCTCTGAATTAAAAGAAAAATATGAGTTGGGAGATCCCAACGTTTCGTTACCTGAAGTAATGATTGAATCTCAAAAAGCAAAATTAGCAATGGCTATGACTGTAGAGCTTAGAAATAAGGGTCTAGAGGCTTATAGAGATTTGATTAATATGCCCGTTTAGCTAGGAGTTGTTTGAATGTCATCGAGTGATGTTGGTTCTCAACAGTTTGATTTTTTAAAAAAAGTACCTATTGGTCGTCTATTTCTGATTGGTTTTGGGATTATGATGATGATCGTAGTGACTGTCGTTGTGTTAAGGATTTCCCAGAGTCCGTCTAAGCAAATGCTTTTTACTAAGCTTGATCCTAGTGAGGTTCCGATGATCTTGGAGGTCTTAGAAGCTAATGAGGTTGTTTATTCGCTTCAAGGTAAGGACACAATATTGATACCTGCCAAGCGTGTAGGTGAAATGAAGATGAAACTTGCAGAGGTAGGGTTGCCGAGAGGAGGTTCTCGTGGGTATGACATTATAGGTAATACGGACGATGTCTATGGTAAGACGGAGATGGAACAATACGTTTTATATAAAAGAGCCTTAGAAGAAGAAATTCAATCTTCAATACGTACATTGGATGTTGTTAAGTTAGCAAAAGTTCTCCTTGCTATTCCTAAATCAAGTCGATTACTTAGGAATAAAGGGAAGGTCAAAGCTAGTGTTACGATTATTACTTGGAATGGTGAGAAATTAACGACTGATCAAGTAAACGGTATTGTGAAAATCCTTGTAGATTCTGTTCCTGAGTTGGATAAGCAAAATGTAACAGTTGTGGATAGATACGGAAGACAGTTAAACGTAACGGATGAACAAGGTGCTGTAGCTTCTCAGCAGTTGGAGTATGTTAGAACGATTGAAGATAATAAAGTTTCTAAGATATCTAACTTAGTAGAGTCGTTTATTGGTGTAGGTAATGTGCGAGTTGCTGTTAACGCTGAGATAGATTTTTCACATAGAGAATTGAGAAGAGATGACTATGATTCTTCCAAGCCTTCAATACGGTCTCAACAAACAGTTAATAACAGAAATGGAGTAGTGAGTGGAGGCGTTCCAGGGGCTATGTCTAACCAACCTGCTTCTGCTGGTATGGCACCAGAGGTGATCGCTGGGGATGTTGCTGCTGGTGGAGTAGTTACAGGTACAAGTGAAAGTATCACTAACTTTGAGGTTGATAAGTCAACACTTTATGAGGTGAGTGGTAAAGGGAAAATAAATAAGCTAACGGTTTCTGTAGTTGTTAATAAAAAGCAAATATCTGATGGTGATGGCGGATTAATTTATCAAGATAGAACCAATGATGAGTTAGCTAGAATTGAGTCGCTTGTTCGAGCAGCTGTAGGTCTGAATACCATAAGAGGTGATATTTTATTTATCAGTTCTGAAGAGTTCGAAATTATAGATACCGATGTTCTTGTATCAGATGAATCGCCTAAATTCTGGGAGCAAGCCTGGTTAGGTGATGCGATAAATCAAATACTAGGATTGGTTTTTATTGCGATTGTTTTCTTTGGTATTTTACGCCCAATTTTAAAAAGTACATCTAAGAATATGGATGTAGAGCGTTCGCATGAAATAGCACTTGCACAAGAGCGTGAGCGAGCTGAGCAGGATGCTAGATCACGAGCAAGAGAATTAAGGAATGCGGATACGCCAGAAGAATTAATGGAGCAACATACTAGGGAAGTAGAGAAAATTTTAACAGAAGATAATAAATTAGTGAACCAGATTTTAAGACACTGGATGGCAAGTGAGGGCACGACGTAATGGAAATGATAGATTTAAACAAAGTTGATTATGCGACTTTGTCAGGGTATCAAAAAACAGCTTTATTTCTCTATTTGATAGGGCCTACTAAGGCTAATGATATATTGAAGGGGTTTGAATTAAAAGATGTTAAGGGGATAAGGAAGGTTATAGCTACCTTAGCTCCTGTTAGAAATGAACTGGGTATGAAGCTTATGGAGGATTTTCTTCATGAATCAGATCAGGTTGTTGTTAGTGAATCGCCACAAGAGTTTGGTCGCCAGCTTTCAGAAAGTAAGTCTATGGTTAATACGCTTCTAGACGAAGGTTTGATGGCAGAAAATGTTCGGGGTCTTGAGGAACTCAAAGGGCAGAATCCAGAAACAATATTTAATATTATTGATGGCGCACATCCTCAATTAATCGCAACTATTCTGGCTTATTTAGATGACGGAAAATCAGGTGCTGTGCTTGAATTGTTTTCAGAAGAAAAAAGGCATGATTACATTGTAAAAATAGCACTTATGGAATCCATAAAGCCAACCGCGCTAAAAGATCTTGCATTAATTCTAGACCGCCAAAACGCATCAGATGATGGTGGCACTGGGCATATGAATATCGGTGGAGCCAAGGCAGCAGCAAATATTTTAAATCAGATGACGCCAGGGAATGATGAGAAAGCCCTTGAGTTCATAGGTTCGGATAATGAATCACTTGCTGAGGATATCCGAGATAAAATGTTTATGTTTGTCGATCTAATGAAGATCGAGCCTATGTCTATGCAGAAAATTGTAGCAGCAGTAGAGCAGGATGTGCTTATTGCAGCACTGAAAGGTCAGCCTGAAAATATTATTGAAAAATTCTCTTCTGCAATGTCTCAAAGGCAAGGAGCAAGATTTTTAGAGGACTTAGAAGATAAGCCTCCTATGAAGATTAGTGAAATAAATGAATCTCAGAAGGTAATATTGCAAATGGTTCGTCAAATGGCAGATAAGGGTGAAGTTATAATCCCAGGTAAGGGCGAAGATTATGTCTAGTTCAAAATCATCAAGTGATGATGGGGTGGTGAAGGCATTTAAACCTACAGTCTTGCTTGAGGGAATATCTGTAGAGCATATTAAGTCTTTGCCTAAGGTAAGAGAATTATTAGAAAATATAATCGATGCAGAAAAAAAAATTGCATACAAAATCGGTTTTGAAAAAGGTGCGAAAGAAGGGAAGGAGTTAGCTTATAAGGAATCTAAGGTTGATTACGACAGAGACTTGTTAAAGCATTTTGAAACTAATACAGACGCACTTTCTGAGATGGTTGTTTTTTTAAAAAAACCAATTAAAGAGTTGCGAGAAGATGTAATTAAGAGTTTAAAAACGAAATTTGATGACGTTTTATCTGCAATAGTCTTAGATGCTAACGTATATGACGAAAAAGTATCAACCACACTGGCTTCTTTGGTTAAGGACTTACCTGAAAACAATAGGTTAATAAAAGTCTTTATTAAAAATAAGTTAAATAAAAAGTTTGTAGAGTATTTTTCAGGATTTGATGTTGAAGTTGAGAGTGTTGAAATGGACGATTTGATCAGGGTGGAAACTTCCTGTGGAGATTTTCGTTTTTCAGCGATTGACTATGCCAACACCATTATAAATAGGTAATAAATGTGAACCCTACAGTTTTTACCCCTTACGGTAAAGTTATTAAGGCAGCTGGATTGACAGTTCACGCTAGAGGCGTGAATTTGTCGGTTGGGGATGTTTGTATGGTGAAGGGGATTGGGCAGGAAACTTATGGAGAAGTGATCGCTTTAGATGGAGATATCTCCATCATAATGGTGTTCGATTCCATTGGTCACGTTTCCACAAGTAGTATCGTTTATAAAGTCGATGGGTTTGACAAATTTTATTATTCTGAAAATATGCTGGGATGTGTGGTTGATGCCTTCGGAGAGGTTTTATCTGATGATTTAATTTCACCTTCGAATATAGAATTAAAAAGTGAGAGGTTGAGGTTTTCTGAAAGAGCTTCTGTTTCCGAGCATTTAGATGTTGGAGTTGCAGCTATAAACGGACTACTCACTTTAGGAAAAGGTCAGCGAGTAGGTGTCATGGCAGGCTCAGGTGTAGGTAAGTCGGTTTTATTATCGATGATCGCTAAAAATACAAAAGCAGAAATTTGTGTTTGTGCTTTGATAGGCGAGCGTAGCCGAGAGGTTATAGATTTTATAGAAAAAACACTAACAGAAGTTACAAGAAAGACAACGATTATAATATCAGCTCCGGCAGATAGTTCTCCTTTGAAGAAGATCAGGGCAACTGAATATGCAATGAGAATCGCGGAATATTATTCGTCCAAGGGCAAGGATGTTGTGATGCTTTTTGACTCGTTAACACGCTACGCGCACGCACTTCGTGAAGTCGGTTTAGCAGCAGGAGAACCTCCAACAATGAAAGGATATCCGCCCTCTGTATTTACTAAAATCCCACAACTAGTTGAACGCTCAGGTAATACTAAAAACGGCTCTGTTACTAGTGTTTTTACTGTGTTAATGGACGGTGATGATGAAAATGATCCTGTCGTTGATAGTGCTAGAGCAATATTAGATGGGCATATTATGCTATCAAGAAAAATCGCATCTAGAGGTCAATTTCCTGCAATAGATATAGCAGGATCAGTTTCTAGATGTATGTCTGATGTAGTCGATGCCGCGTCTTTTGAAAAATCATTAAAAGTTAAACAAATGCTTTCGATTTATGCTGAAAATGAAGAGTTACTGTCAATGGGGGCTTATCAGGCAGGGGGTAATCCCGATTTAGATTTATCGATAAAAAAAATGCCTGCGATATTGGCAATGTTAAAGCAAAAACCAGACGAAATAAGAAATATGGCAATTTCTAGACAATACATGTATGCATTGTGAGTATTTTAAAAAAATTTCTGAAGGTGAAGCGAGTAAATGAGCAAAGAGCTATGTCAGAGCTGGGGCAGGTTAATTTGGCCCAAAATAATGAGCGTAACAAGTTAACTCAATTGCAAGATTTCTTAGGTGAGTACACTATTGAAAAAACCTTAGAAGGTCGTTTGATAGGAAAAAATGAGTTGCTTAATCAGAATAAATTTGTAGGAACAATTGTTGAGGCTGAGCATTTGCAGCATAAAAAGATAGAAAAACTATCTGGATTGTATTTAGGGAAAGTCAAGGAACTAACAAAAGCTAAGAATGTTGTTTCAAGGATTGAAGAAAGGTTAAGTGAAGAAGAAAAGGCTCTGAGGGTTTTAAAACAACAATCCGAAGATGCTCAAAACGCAGAGGTTTTTAATAATAGGAAAATGTATGATTGATTTTAACTTGCAAACAAGTGCCCATATAGATGCACTAAAGGGAGCAAACTCTTCCTCTGCTGAAAACATCGAGAAATTTACTCAGCATATTTTAAAAAATGACTTACGCTCAAGAGTTAAAAGCTCTGGTGCTAGTGAGCCGCCGACTTATTCATCCGATAACGTCTCGCTGAATAAATCTTTAGTATTAAAATCTGCTTCATCAGATAAAGTTGGGCTCGTTAAGGATTCTGTCGAGTTGATTAGCTCTCAAACGAATGCTTTGGGAAAAATTGTGGATAGGGCAATTAATAAAGAAACTGAGTTATCTTTGGTTTCGTCTAATGTTCATGGTTTGGATAAAGCTAATGTTGCGGGATTAGAAAAAGCGCCTGTTGGTTTGGGTAAAACTAAAGAGCAAGTGTTGAATGTGACACTTGGAAACTTAGAAAAACAACAGGCTAAGAAGCCTACGGGTGATTCTATTTCGGGTGCATTAGAAAAAACTCCTGTTAGTTTTGGTAAAACTAAAGAGTATTTACTAAGTAATAATCTAAATAAAGAAGCTGACCTTGAAGCCAAATTAGCTTTGGTTTCTTCAGGAAAAACTCCTGTCCGCTTAGTAAATATTAAAACACCTCAATCGAGCAATGTCGTAGGTAAGGAGATAATACAAGAAAATCGAATAGGCACACATTTGGAAAAGGCAAAAGAGAACGGCAGCGTTGGTCTATTGAGAGTTAGAGATGCTTTAGGGGTGATGAATGTTCAATCTGGAGTTTTAGTTTCAGCTCTGGAATCGGTTGGTGAAAGTCTAGTTTCTGGTCTTCCTACCGACCTAGAAGGCGTGAATAACTCCATTAAAATATTAGTATCTCAAGCCAAGGCTTTGGACTCCACTATTGCTGGCAAGTCTGATGGAATTGAAAAGACTGACCCTCAGATTTCTTTGGGTCTATCCGTGATCCAGGAGTCTGTAGAATTATTAACGGCGCAATCCAAATTGCTTAGTGGTGCAACTCAGCAGGACGTTAAAGTTGATTTAGAAAAAAAAGATGGTGTGGATGATTTGTCAGTCGCTTTGGGGATATCTGATAGTGATGCTAATTTAAATAAAATAGAAGATAAGCAGAATAGTCTACTGGGTGCTTATGGATTTGAAGGATTCACATCTGGCTCAAAAGTAATATCTACTTCTGCGATGAGTGCGGATAAAGCAACAACTATTCGTAGCGCTACACTTCCTCCGACAAATTTAAAGAATCTGTCACCTGTAGTTGAATTAGTGGGTTTGAAAAACAATCAAACATCAGAAGTGGGAATGAAAAGAGAAAAAGCTAACCCTTTAAATAAAGTAGCACCTATGCATTCATCAAATACCCTGTTGAAACGTGGTTTTAGTGGTAACTTGGAGGCACAATCATCGGTTAAAGATAGTTTTGGTTTGAGTATGAACCATAAAGAATTAAGTAATCACCAACTTCCAATTGGGTTTGATCTTTCTCGTGATTTAAAAATTGATTTTCAAAAACCAATAATGAGTGGGGATGTTGATTTTAAATCAAATATAGAAGAAGTCGCTACTAATAGTATTTCAAAAGCTTCTAATGCTAAATCCTACGAGTCCAAATTAGTGGACTTGGGTTTGTTGGTTAGACGATCTGCATTGTCAGGCATTAATAGTATAAGCGTAAAACTTAAGCCGCATGAGTTAGGGAATATTGAGATAGCCATCAAGGAAATTGGTGGGGAAATACATCTTCAATTTAAAGTTGATAAGCCGGAAACATTAGAGTTGTTAGAGTCTCAAGAAAAGCAATTAAAAGATAATATAAAAGGAGAAGGAGATACGCTTATGTCGTTCTCTGATTCAAGGGGGAATATGAATGATTCCTCTGAGAAGAGTGGTATAGAACAAGTAGATCTTGAGAAAGATGGTAAAATTGAAACCGAAATAGAAGAAGGGTTATTAAGGATTACAATATGATGAATTATATATTTGAAATACTGTTGTTTGTTGTAACGGCTCATCCTTTAAAGGCCTCGGTTCAAGAGGAGTCGGTTCTCCAATTCTCGGGTGCTATTTTTATTATTGGAATATTCGTTATATTGTATTTTTATTTTAAACCGACAGAGAAATTGTCATCTATTCAAAAATCAAAAAGCGGTTTTAAGAAGAAATATTTTCAAGAGAAGGAAGAACAGCAATCTACTGAAGCTTATAAGGAAGTAATTGAAAAAAAAGTTGAACAGCAACTATCTCAATCTGATGATGAAGTGGTTGGTGAAGAAGTTAAGGAACAATTACCTGAATCTTTTGATGAAGAGGTTGTTGAAGAAGTTAGTATCAAGGTTGAGCAAAATAAAATGAATCAAAAATTAATAATATCTATAGAAAATGCAAAAGAGACATCAACAGGGGCTTTTGACAGTGCTGACAAAGTTTCTTCATCAGCGAGTTCAACACTAAAAAGCGTCGAAAAAGCTAATGATGTTATTGTCGGCCTAGCTAAGGATAGTGTTGTAGTAATGGACATCGTTACTCGATTGAAGGATAACTCATCAGAAATCGGTGGAATTATTGATGTCATTAAAGAGATAGCTGATCAGACTAATTTACTCGCTTTAAACGCTGCTATTGAAGCAGCAAGGGCGGGGGAGCAGGGGCGTGGATTTGCAGTTGTAGCTTCTGAGGTTCGTGCGTTAGCACAAAGAACGCAAGACTCTGTTCGAATCATACAAGAAAAGGTGCAAGGTATCCAAGTTCAGGCTGAGCAGACCTTTGATGTTATAAAGAGCAACTCAAAGGATTTAGATGGTATATCTACGCTAATGTCTGATTCTGTATCGGAGACTGAAGGTTTAGTGGCTTTTTCGCAGTCTGCGAAAGATTCAGTAGAAGAAATTAATTCATTGTTAGAACAGTGTTCTAGAGCTTTATAAGGGGAAAAATATGTCTGATGAAATAGATGAAATGGAAGAAGAGTCCGAAGGGAAGGGTAAGAAGAAAGGTATGTTTATTATACTTGGTCTTATTAATTTGTTGATCCTTGTTGGAGGTATTGGATATTACGTATATTCCACATCTTCAACTGATGATGTGGAACCACCCGTGGGGTCTGAGCAAGTAGAAGTTGTTGAAGAAACCTCTGAAGAAGTGTCCTCAGAAGAGAAAGTAGAAGAAGTAATTGTTTTAGCTGAAGAGCCAATTTATGTTCAAATTGGGCCTGTTGTTGCAAATTTAAATGGTGCTGATAAATATCAATACATGCAATTAACTCTTTCAATAATGACGCACTCTGAAAATCTGGCGGCAATATTGCCGAAATTCGAGATAAAAATCAAGCACTTATTGCAGACTCAGGTTCGTAATGTGCCGGAACACGAGCTTGTAACTAATGCAGGAATTAATAAATTAACGAAAAACATTCAAAGTAAGCTTAATCGATTTTTGAAGGATGAAGGAATAGACGTAAAATACGTGGAAGAGCTTTTTTTAAGTGACGTTATTATAGAGTAAATTATGTCGGAATATTTAGAACAAGATGAAATAGATAGAATATTAGGTGGTGGCGAAGAAGATGATTCTTCTGCCGAGCCAGTAGCTAAGGGGGTCACGAAATTTGATTTGGGGGCACAGCAAAAAATAATTCGAGGCAAGATACCAGCTCTCGATATTGTTAATGATATGTTTGCACGAAACTATCAGCGCTGGCTTTCAGGTTATCTTAACTCCTCTGTAAGTATTACCCCTAGTGATGTGAAAGCGATGAAGATGCAGGAGTATCTCTCGGAACTTTTGCAGCCTACTAGTCTTAATATTATAAAGTTGTCTCCATTTGACGGTGGTTCAATAACTGTGGTTATTGAAGCGCCACTAATATATTCCTCTTTAAATATGCATTATGGCGGTAAACCAGATTATCACTTCAAAGTTGAAGGGCAAGACTTCCATCCAATCGAGAAGGATTATATAGGTAATATGCTTCTTGGTATTTTTAATGAATATATTGAAGCATGGAGGCCAATAGAAAAGGTTGGAATGGAGTTGCTTTATTCTGACACTAACCCTAGGTATGAGACGAGTATATCTCCAAATGAAACAGTTTATGTTTCAAAAATGGAAGTTTCGTTTGATGGGGGTGGTGGCTCGATTCATTTTTGCATCCCATTCCCTGTTCTAGGGCCTCATCTAGACGATTTGGAAGAAAAAGTTAAAACCTTTCAAGGTGGTGTTGGTGTTAGTTGGAAGTCTGTTTTAGCTGGAGAGATGGTTGAAGCAAAAGTAAATGTTGATCTTAAGCTTGGTCAGACAAAGATGCTCTATGGTGATTTTAAAAAGGCAGAGGTTGGTGACTTTATACCCTTAACTCTGTTTGATAAGGCGGTGCTTATAGCTAATGAGCACCCTGTGTTTGTGGGTGATTTTTGTACGTCTAAAAATGGCAATAAATCAATTAAAGTAACGGGTGCATTAAAACACCCAGGTTCAAAGGGTGAGTATAAATAATGTCGGAAAATGATAATACAGACGATTGGGGTGATGCTTTAGAAGAACAAGCATCAATGGAAAATAGTGCTCCAAATGAAAAGGAGAAGGATGTTTGGGATACTGCAACCGATGGTCTTTCAAAAGAAAATGTTGATATTTTAGACAAGCCAATCCCTAGTCAAACAAGTGGATTAACTAAATCCACTCAAATTGATGAAGTTAAGGGTGTTGAATTAGACAGTATTTCTGAGTCTATTCTTAGTGGAAATTCTCAATTAGATAAAAACATATTAGATGACATACCTTTAGAAATTTCGGTTATGGTGGGCTCTACTCAAGTCCGAGTGAAGGATCTTCTTCGTTATACACAAGGATCTATCGTTGAGTTAGACACTCCTCATGATGCTCCGTTTATAGCTATGGTCAATGGACGTATAATTGCTAAAGGTGACATAGTGGTGATTAATGATAAGTTGGGGATTAGATTAACAGAGATAGTTACGTCAAAAGAGCGGTTAGAGTCAAGAAAAGAACTGCTGTAACTATTTTCGAAATACTATTAAGGGTCTTGGTGTGAATCAAGCCCCTTTTTTTTATTTTAAAATACACAAATAGACCTAAACGATTTTAAAAAGAACGTCTTGATTGTAATATGTTGTATATATGTATTTACAAAGTGGTGTTTAATATGATTGAAGTTTGGATAAAAATAGGGGTAATGGCTATTGCGCTAGGAGGTTTGGCTCTATTGACTAACAAGCTTAAAAAAGGACAAGTATCCGAAGTTTCTAAAAAAGGAGGGTTGAAGGTTGTAGACCGATTGAAATTTGGGTTTCAAAATGAAATTATTGTTCTAGAGCATAATAATGTAGAAATATTATTAGTTGGTCATCAAGGTGATTATAGGCAAGTTTTTAAAGAACGTGTTGACTTCGCTAAGCTTTCAGGTGGGATATGATAAAATATCTCTTACTTTTCTTTCTCGTATCTTTCCCTTCAATGGCGGCAGATGGCTATCTTGACCTAGTTACTGTGACACCAACGGATAAGGGGGAGAAATATTCTGCAAATATAGAAACTCTGATAATAATGACTGCTTTGCCGTTTTTATCAGCTGCAATTATTATGCTTACTCCCTTTATGCGGTGTGTGATTGTATTTGGTCTTTTGAGACAGGCGCTTGGTACGATGCATTCTCCCCCAAATCAAGTGATTATAGCAATAAGTCTTTTAGTGTCTTTTATAGTGATGCAGCCTACATTGAATAATATTTACACCAATGCATATGAGCCATATAAGGCTCAGGTTATAAGTTCGGATGCAGCACAGGACATTGGTGTTTCTGAAATGAAAGATTTTTGGCTGTCAGTTACAAATGACGAGGAGTTATTGTATTTTTCAGAGTTATTTGACACGCCTCCTGTGGATGAATTAAAAGAGTTGCCGTTAAAGGTTCTTATTCCTGCATTTGTTTATTCTGAACTTAAAATGGCCTTTAAAATTGCATTTATGCTATTTGTGCCTTTTTTATTGATAGATATAGTTATTGCGTCAACTCTCATGGGCATGGGTATGATGATGTTGTCTCCAATGATTGTATCTCTCCCTTTTAAGCTATGTGCATTCATAATACTTGATGGATGGGGATTGATAACTTCGAGTATGATTGGTTCTTATGGAGTTATGTAATGGGTGATCCGATAACATTTATGCTCCAGAGCGCGGTTATGCTTTTATTCGAACTGATAACAATGATTATGATTCCAATATTGATTGTTGGTTTAATAGTTGGTGTTTTCCAGGCGGCGACTCAAATACAAGAAATGACACTCAGTTTCATTCCTAAGATTATAGTTCTTGTATTGATATTGATTTTGTTTGGCCCTCTAATGACTCAAATGTGGGTTGAGTTTGCCACTAGAGTGATAAAACTAATAATGGTGATTTGATATGTTAGAGGAGTTTATAGTTCCCTTTATGGTGTCTTTAAGGGTCGCAGGATTCATTGTTACAGCTCCTTTGTTCGGATCTAAGTTCATTCCTAAAAAGATAAAAGCTATGCTCTCTTTTGTGATCGCTTTTATTGTTTATTTACATGCAGAGTCTTCGTTACCTTTAGTTATTGACGATATATACGTCACTGCTATTTCAAACATTCTTGTTGGTGGCTTTATCGGCATGATGATGAATATTATGTTTAGTTTTTTGAATATGGGAGGACACTTTGTTGCTATGGGATCAGGGTTGGGTTTTGCAACATTAGCCGATCCAGTAAATGGGGGGCAGACTACAACCTTAGATATCTTCTATAAAATCACTGGCTCGTTAATTTTTGTAAATTCAGGGGGGTTGATTGCTCTTTTAATAATAATTTCTAATAGTTTTAATGTTTTTCCTATGGAGTTGGGGGAAGTTATTACTTTAAAAAAAGAATATATTTTAACTTTCTTTGAATTTGCATTGCATAGTGCCTTACTTTTGGCCGCTCCAATGGTATTTACTGTTTTTCTAATTAATGTGTGTTTTGGTGTTATCTCTAAAGCAAGCCCAGGTTTGAATGTGTTTTCTATAGGTTTCCCAACAGGGATATGGATAACATTTTTATTTATGACGATGACGATTGATACCCTTCCTCTTTTTATCGATAGACTTTTAGATCAAATGCCGTTATTGCTAATCGGAGAAAATAATGTCAGATGAAGATAAGGACAGTAAGACCTTTGACCCGTCAGAAAAGAAAAAATCTGATGCTAAAAAGAAAGGGCAAACAACACGTTCAAAAGAACTATCTAGTTTCGTAACATTATTTATAACATCGCTTTTATTTATTTCAATAACATCATCAGATGGCGGTTTTTTTAGGGATTGGTTTGTTGATGCTTTCACATGGGAGCAGGTGCATCTATATAGTGAGACTGATTATTTTGAAAGAGTGTCTCATATGTTTTTTAACGCTGCATTGCTTATTCTTGTTTATCTTTTTATCGTAGGTATTTCCGCTGTCGTAGGTAATGTGATAGTGGGTGGGTGGGTGTTTGCTCCTAAGAATGCGCTTCCTAAAATGGATAAAATCAACTTATTTAAAGGGTTAAAAAGAATGTTCTCTTTAAAAACGGTTGTTGAGTTAGTAAAGTCAGTTTTAAAATTCATCCTATTAGGGGCAGTAGCTTCTTATTATCTTGTAAATTATCAGCAAGAGATAATTAATCTTTCGTTGCAGACGGTGTATGCAGTTGGTGAGTATACTGCTAGAACAACGGCAATGTTCTTTTTTATTATAGTCATGACACTTATTTTAGTTGTGTTGATAGATGCCCCTTATCAATTTTTTGAGCATAAGAAAAATTTAATGATGTCCCTTAAAGAATTGAAGGATGAACATAAAGAGCAGGAGGGTGACCCTCACCAAAAGGGGAAGATGAAACAAATGCAAAGGGAAATGTCTCAAGGGAGGATGATGGATGCTGTTCCAAGTGCGGATGTAGTGGTGACGAACCCGACGCATTATTCTGTTGCTCTTAAGTATGATGAAAGTAAGCATAACGTCCCTGTTGTGGTAGCAAGTGGTGTTGATACAATAGCTTTTAAAATTCGTGAAATAGCTAAAGAAAATAAAGTATTAATTGTAGAGTCTCCTGAGCTTGCCCGTTCTATGTATCGACACGTTGATATTGGTTCTCCTATTCCTGAGTCATTATTTGAAGCGGTTGCTACTGTTGTTCAATACATTCATCAATTGGAACAACTGACCATAGAGCAGAAGCAGCTAGGTTTAGATATTATTGAAGATTTAAAAGTGCCTGAAGGTGTCCGGTTTGATGGGAATAAGAAATAGTGATTGATTTAAAACAAATAAATATAAAAAGCAATTTAGGCCTCCCTATTGGAGTTTTGTGCTTATTGGCAATGATAGTGTTGCCTCTGCCTCCCTACATATTAGATTTCTTCTTCACTTTAAATATTGTGATTGCTCTCTTAATTATGGCGAAAGCTATTAACGTGGATAGGCCTCTGGCTTTCACTACTTTTCCTGCAATAATCCTGATTGCAACATTGCTTCGTTTAGCGATGAATGTTGCGTCAACAAGGGTTATTTTGCTAGAAGGGCATAAGGGTTCTGAAGCAGCAGGGTCGGTGATTTCAGCTTTTGGTGATTTTGTTATAGGCGGACAGTATGCTGTAGGCTTGATTGTTTTCTTAATATTGGTATTGGTTAACTTTTTAGTTATAACAAAAGGTACAGGTCGAGTATCTGAAGTTAGTGCTAGATTTAAACTTGATGCTTTGCCTGGTAAACAAATGGCAATTGATGCAGATTTAAATGCAGGTTCTTTGACACCGGAAGAAGCTACGGCAAAACGAGAAGAGTTGACTTCAGAAGCGGATTTTTATGGAGCGATGGATGGGGCATCTAAATTTGTAAAGGGTGATGCAATCGCTGGCATTGTTATTCTGTTTATTAACATAGTTGGAGGACTTACTTTAGGTGTTGCTTCTCATGGAATGACATTTTCGGCAGCAGCTGAGACGTATATATTGCTAACGATTGGAGATGGCATAGTAGCTCAAATCCCAGGGTTAATTCTTTCTGTCGCCACAGGTGTGATAATTACAAGGGCAGGTAAAAAGCAATCTCTAGGAGAACAAATAAAAGGAGAGTTTTTAACGTCTGGTAAAAATTTCTATATGGCCGGAATGGTTTTATTTGTATTAGGTATTATCCCAGGGATGCCTAATGTTGCGTTTCTTGTGTTTGCTTTTATGATCGCTGGGATGGGTTTTTACATTGATACGGCTAGTCGTAAATCTCTCGTTGAGGTTAATGAACTCGTTGTTGAAGAGGTTCAAGGAACTAACGCGGAAGTTACGTGGGACGATATTAAACATGTTAAGCCCTTAGAGGTGCATGTAGGATTTGGTTTGGCAGGTTGGATTCAAAAAGATGAGAATGAAATTGTTAACCGATTAAAGGGGCTAAGAAGGAAGTTGTCTCAAGAGTTGGGATTTCTCGTATCTGCAATATCCGTTCAAGATGATATAGATCTTCCTGGTTATGAATATGTGATTAAATTACATGGCGAAGATTTGTCTAGATTTGAAATCCAACCACAAAAATTACTTGCGGTTGGAGAATCAGTGAAGAAAATGCATGGGATAAGGGTGAAGGAACCAGCTTTTGGGATGGAATCTATGTGGATTAAGGACGTAGATAAAGGGATGGCTGAAGTTTATGGTGCTCAAGTCTTCGAGCCTGAAAGAGTGCTTACTACCCATTTAGCAGAAGTCATAAAGAAAAATGCCTATTCTTTGTTTGGCTATGATGAAGCCAAGAAACTGTTAGACAAAGCCGGAGAAACTTCTCCTCATCTTGTGGAAGAATATAACAGTAAAGTTAAAGGAGTTGAAACATTAGTCAAGGTGATGAAAATACTTTTAAAGGAGAAAGTACCTTTAAGGGATGTGAAAAATATAATTAGGGTAATAGTTGAAAGTTACAATGAAAATATGCCAGTTATATTTCTGGCTCAAGCGGTAAGGAATGCTCTTGGTCGAAGTATTCTTAATTCTATTTTTAAAAGCGGAGATGTTCAATTAATTGCTATGGAATCAGCGTTGCAACAGATGCTCATTAATAATGTTGTTAATAATGGTGTAGAGAGCGTAGCAATCGAGCCAAACATGGCTAACAGTATGGCTGAGCAACTTGAAGCTCTAGTGCCGGAAAGGATGTCTCAGGGGTTGCCGAGCGTTTTGGCTGTTGATGAGCATATTAGATATCAGATTGAAAATACATTGGGTAGTAGAATACCTAATTTGTATGTTATTGCAGTGCAAGAGATTCCTGATGGTGTGGACTTTGAAATAGTGATGACACTAGAGACTTAAGGCATAATCGTAATTCATTTATTAAGCTCATTACATTTATTATTCGTGTAATGAGCTTTTTTATAGGTGATAAATATGAGTAATGTACTTCCAATACACGAAGTTAGGGCAAAAACGATGAATTTAGCATATGCTGAGGCACTTCATCGCTATGGTAGTAATGCAACGGTACTAAATAGAAGGATTCTTGGGGATGATGGTGGTGCAATTCTTACCATCTGTGAAGTCGACACCAAGGGTATTGAAAAGGATGTTTTAAAAGCGGCTATAGAAAAACCAATTAGTCAGGTTATAGAGTCATCTGAGGGGACAGAAATTACTGAGTCTGTTGCTCAGATTATGGAGTTGATTCAAAGTCAGTCAGGCTTGAAGCATAATTCTCTTCAAGAAGATCCTAAAGAAGACTTGTTGAACGATTTGCTTGACATGGGGTTTGAATACCGTTTTTCACAAGACGTAATAGACAAGGTTTTATCTGTTAAGAAAACAGCCAGTATGGGCGACGTTTTAAAAGTTCTTAGCGATAAAATCCCTTTCTTGGAGGATGATATTATTGCTGGGGGAGGCTGGGTTTCAGTAATGGGGCCTACAGGTGTCGGCAAGACAACTACATTATCAAAATTAGCTTCTTTATACACTCAATATTATTCGAAAGATGAAATAGCACTTGTAACTGTAGATACCTTTAGAGTTGGTGCTGTTAAGCAATTGCAAGAATTTGCCTCATTAATCGGTGTGGATTTTTATGTTTGTGAATCAGCAGATGAGTTAATGAACAAAACAAAAGAGTTATCTCATAAGCGATTAGTTTTACTTGATACGGCAGGTAAATCTCAAAAAGATAAGTTATTACACGCTCAACTTAGAGATTATTTGTCAGGCAATATAAAAAATCTTTTAGTTCTCAACGCTGGGACTCAATTAGATGTCCTAGAAAATACGATAGAAGAATTCAAAGAGTTTGGGATTAACGGGTTGGTTTTAACTAAATTAGATGAAGTTATGAAGCTTGGGTCGGCAATATCAGCAGTTTGCAAGCACAATGTCCCAGTGCAGTACCTTACGACTGGTCAGCAAGTTCCGCAGGATATAGAAAAAGCTGAAGAAAATACTTTAATGCGTAGGGCGTGCGATTTAGCAGGTAGGAAGTGGGTTAAATAACTGTAGTTTGCAACCCGAAACACTATTAATTGCTAAGTAGGAAAAAAAGTATTTATGACTGGTTATAACAAACAAATAGACGTTTCAGTTTATTTTAAACTTGTTAAGCAAATAGCCTACCATGTAAAAGGTAGTCTGCCTGACAAGTTTGAATTAGAAGATTTAAGTCAAACAGGGATGATGGGTTTAATAGAGGCTAGAGATAGTTTTTCAGAAAAATCCGGCGTGCCTTTTGAGGCGTATGCACGTATGAAAATACGTGGGGCAATGATTGATTCTGTACGTAAAGACGGTGATAAAAGTAGAGGTTTTAGTAAACAATCTAAAGCGATCTACGAAGCGGAAAGGCGTTATGAAGAATTACATGGTTGCGCTCCAGAAGAAACAGAATTAGCTAGGGAATTAGAAATTCCTTTAGAAAAGTTACAAAAATTTTATCAGGAAGCTAATTCAATGCGCTTCCTATCTGTGGGTGAGGATATTGAATTATCTTCAGAGGAAACAGATTTTGATAAAGCAGTTTTAATCGATAGGTTGAAGCCAGCATTAAAGATTTTAAACGAACAAGAGTTGATGGTTATTTCTTTGTATTTTGCTGAAGAAATGAACTTAAGAGAAATAAAAGAAATTTTAGATATTAGTGAGCCTAGAATTCATCAAATCAAGGGTAAAGCTCTTGCGAAGATTAAAGGTTTTATGTTGAGTGTGAAAATAGTTGGAGATAGTGATGCGTAGTAGTCTTAAAGTGCTCGTGGTTGATGATATGGCAACCATGCGTCGAATAGTAATTAATTTATTGGTCGATATCGGTTTTAGTAAAGAAAATATTTGCGAAGCTGATGATGGTGATACAGGTCATGCATATTTGCAGGATAATGAAGTCGATTTTATAGTAACAGATTGGAATATGCCGAAGATGAAGGGTATAGATCTGTTACGTCTTGTTAGAGCAGACGAGCGAACGAAAAATGTTCCTGTTTTAATGGTGACAGCTGAAGCAAAGAAAGAGCAGATTGTAGAAGCAGCTCAAGCGGGTGTAAATCAATATATTGTTAAGCCTTTCAATGCAAAAACATTGAATGTAAAAGTAACAAAGATTTTCGAAGGTTAATTATTTTACTGTAGGTGATGGATGAAAGTTATAAAAAAGGACGTTTTAAAACTCCTAGATTTTGTAGAGGATGGTGACCAGCATAGTGTTGATCTCCAGCTTGAAGCAATGGTTACTCCAAATGGGCGAAGGATACTTGGTCAAATAGAGGAGTTACTGTTAGATATGAAGTCTGGAAAGACTGAAGCTATGTCTGAACTTGAAGGAGATTTAGCTAATGCAGCTGCCTTTAAGTGTCAAAATGCAATAGAGCAATTGGAATATATTGTCAGAGAAGGCACAGCAGCCGCCCATAACACTTTGGAAATGGCAGAAAATATTCAGGCGAAAATTGCACAACTGGACGTGTCGTCTCAAAAGGACACTCAAATTCTTGCCGAAATAAATACTAATTTGATAGATATCATGGTGGCTCAAGGTTACCAAGATCTATCTGAGCAAGTTGTAATTAAGTTGACAAACTTTGTTCTTAAGTTAGAAATGAGTTTGGGACAAATTGTAGATCTTAATAAAGCGGTTGAAGATGAGTTGGAACTTGGCCCATCTGTAACAAGATCTGAAAAGTCACAAGTAGTCGAAGATCAAGGTATGGTCGATGATATAATTAATAATGTGTTAGGGGGCTAGTAATGGTCGATCAAGAATTATTATCCCAATTCCTTGAAGAAGCGAATGAGTTGTACGAGAGCCTCAATGAAGGTCTTATGGGGTTGGATGGAGATCCAACTAATACTGAGTTTTTAAATGATGTTTTTCGTGGGTTCCATACAATAAAGGGCGGGGCTGGTTTTCTTGAACTGAAATCTATGGTCGAGCTATGTCATCGTTGCGAAGATTTGTTTGATCAAATACGTTCTGGCGAGCGTAAGTTCACTTCTTCTGATATGGACGTCTGTTCAGACGTACTTAACACACTTGCAACATACTTTGAAATCCTTCAAAACGGTAGTTTTGATTTACCTTACCCTAGTGACTTGATCGGTGTTCTTGACAAAGTGCTTCATGGAAGTGACACAGATGCGTCGTCCAATAGTGGGCAAGTTTTGGCTTTAGATTTGATTGGTGATGAAGAAGATATGGATGACTTCTTTGATTCTATAAAACAAGCACCTAAAGTTGACCTTCCTCCGGATGATTATATTCCTGAAAAAGTAGAGATGGTTGCAGATAGTGACGATATTTCTTCCACCAAAAAGAAAAAAAGCTCAGAGTCATCAGTTGTTAGGGTCGAAACTTCAAAAATTGATGATATAGTAAATTTGGTCGGTGAATTAGTCCTCAACAGGAATCGTTTAAAAAAAGTTGCGACAGAATTACAACAACCTGATTTAGTTAAGTCAGTATCAGATTTGGATTTTATAACATCTGAACTTCAGTCTTCAGTAATGAAAACTCGGATGCAACCAGTTAAGCGAGTTTTTCAACGTTTTCCGCGTATGGTTAGAGATATAGCTCGGAACCTCGGTAAGGAGGTCGCTATTGAAATGATTGGGGAGGATACAGAGATAGATAAAAACTTGGTAGACGCTTTGGCTGACCCAATGATTCATATGATAAGGAACTCAGTCGATCACGGTATTGAAATGCCTAGCCAGCGGTTAAAGGGTGGGAAAGATGTAAGAGGATTAGTGACTTTAAAAGCTGAACAATTGGGCGATCATATTGAAATAACTATTTCAGATGATGGTAAGGGGATTTCAGCTGATTTCATGAGAAAAACTTGTATTGAAAAGAAGCTTATCAATGAAGCGGAAGCAGAGCAATTGTCAGACAATGACGCTTTGCAAATGATCTTCTTGCCAGGTTTCTCAACTGCGGAAAAATTGACAGACCTTTCAGGTAGGGGTGTTGGTATGGACGTAGTAAAAACAACTGTAGAGCGACTTAATGGCTATGTGTCCATTGATTCAACTCCAGGTTTCGGGACTTCCTTTACATTGAAGATTCCCTTAACCATGGCAATATTGCAGACATTAATGGTTGAAGTTGGCGAACAAAGTTATGCTATACCATTACCAGGAATCTCAGAGATATTTGTTTATGAACAAGATAAAGTTAATGTGATTGATGGTCAAAATTTATCTAGGTTTAGAGAAGGTAGCGTGCCTATATTTTATTTAGATGAAATACTTCCGCCTGACGATTTGATAGAGGTTAAAGGGATTTCTAAGAAAATAGTTGCTGTATCAATAGGAGATAAGGTCGCAGGACTTGTTGTTGATAATGTAGTTGGACAAGAAGAAGTTGTGATTAAGCCTATGGGAGCATTCCTTGGCGAACTTAATGAATATGCTGGAGCAACGATCACTGGTGACGGACAAGTTGCATTAATTCTAGATGTTAATAAGTTACTTTCGGTTTCATAATGGAATTATTTAGTTTTTTAGGGGTTATTATTGGGTTTGGTGCTCTCTTGCTCGGTAACGTCCTGGAGGGTGGTCAATTAAGCTTGATACTTAATCCTGTTGCGTTACTTATTGTAATGGGTGGCACGTTGGGCTCAGTTATGGTTCATACGCCGACAAAGGTTTTTTTAAAAAGCTTAACTTCACTTCCTCGCGTGTTTTTCCCTCCTAATTTAAAAACAACACACGTTTTAAAAGTGTTTTTTTTAATGTCCAGGTCTTACAAAAAAGAAGGGGCGCTTGTTGTTAGTAAGTATGAATCAAAATTTACAGACCCATTCATAAAAAAAGCCCTAAAGATGCTTGGCGATGGGTCTAGTGTTTCACTGATGAAAGATATATTGAACTTGGATATATCATTGGAAGAAAGAAATAATCAACTTCATTCTGATTTCTACAAGTCCCTAGGGGGCTACAGCCCAACAATAGGATTGGTCGGGGCGATTCTTGGTTTGATAAATGTAATGTCAAACCTTGGTAACCCTGAATTGTTGGGGCATGGTCTGGCAGTAGCATTTACAGCAACGCTGTATGGAGTGGCTTTTGCGAATTTGATATTTATACCTATTGCTGAAAAGCTCGCTATATTAAGTGAAACTGAAGCTATGTTTAGAGATATGATTGTGACTGGCGTGGTATCTATCAGGGAGGGTGAGAGTCAATCCATTACAGAGTCTAGGATGAATTCTTTTCTTGATGAGCGTTTATCTTCTGGTTGGAAGTGATGAGAAAGTCTCTTAAAAGCCGTCATAAGGAAAACACATCAGAAAGGTGGTTGGTATCTTATGCTGACATGTTAACTCTCTTGTTGGGATTGTTTGTAGTGTTGTATGCGTCTAAGCAAGATGGAGTATCCGAAGAGTTTGTTCATGACTCTTTGGTGAAGGTTATGATGAACAAGGAAAGTGGTGCTTTAGAAAAGTTTTCATCGCTACCGGACATTTACCGTGAAGAGTTGGGTTATTTAAAAGAAAATAACGAAATTGAAATTAATGTTAGCAATAAATATATTGAAATAATCGTTTTTGATGAAAACATATTTGAAATAGGTTCGGCAGAATTGAATTATGACGCAGTGGAGCCTCTTTTAAAATTGTCGGGAATTTTAAAAGACAGCGAAAATAGAGTAGTAATAGAAGGGCATACGGATTCATTATTGATTAACGGAGGGTTGTATCCTTCTAATTGGGAATTAAGTGCTTCTCGCGCAGCATCAGTCTTGAGGTTTTTTGAGCAAGAGGGTGTTGATTCTATTCGGATGAGTATTATTGGTTTTAGTTCAAACGTGCCAGTAGATTCTAATGAAACTTCTAAGGGAAGAAGTAGGAATAGGCGAGTGGTTGTCAAAGTGCTAAGGGATTTTAAAAATGGAAAGTAATAGAAGTTCTACAAAATTAACAAAGTATGTTACATTTAAGGTCTTGGGTGAATATTATTGCATCAAGATTACAAGTGTTAAAGAAGTGTTGGAAGTTCCTCAAGTGACAGAGGTTCCAAACTCCAACGCTTTCGTGATAGGTGTAATTAACCTTAGAGGGATAATTCTGACCTTAATTGATGGGTCAAATTACATTACATCAAAACCAGCTAAGATTAATGAGAATTCTCGAATATTAGTATTTGAAGATGAATCGTCTGGGTTTCCAGTTGGTATTTTAGTTGAATCAGTTTCTGAAGTTCTAATTATTTCGGAATCTGACATATCACCATTTTTGAAAAAAAGTGGCGGACAAAACTACGTTAGAGGGCTTTTTCATAGAGATAAAGATGTCTACGTTGTTTTAAATGAAGCCAAGCTGTTTGAAAATAGCAATATTTAACTATTTAATTAGGTCATTTTAAAATGAAACACAATTTAGTAAGAGTCCATACCTGTTATTCTATTGTTGATGGGTTTAATTTTCCTGACGAAATGGCTAAATACTTATCAGAAAATAACATTTCAGATTACTTTCCTGTAACGGATCTGACTAACTTCTTTGGTTACGTTAAACAAACAAGAGCCTGTAGGAAATATGATTTAAAACCGATATATGGTTGTGACGTATTTTTTAAGGACGTTGGTTTAGTTACCCTGCACGCCAAAAGCGTTCAGGGTTTTGTGCTTTTAAAAGAGTTCGTAACTCATTTATATAAATTATCAGTTGATTCCGGTGAGAAAATATCAAAAGACTTTGAGTTTATAGCTGTTAAGAATAAAGACCATGTAGCTGCATTTCTTGACCAAGACCAAATTAAAACGATAAAGCAGAACGGATTATTTCAAAATATCCAATCAGGTTTAGACTTGTATTGCAAACTGGATTTATTGAATCCTTATGACGTTTCAGTCCTTTCTGATGTACGAGTTGTCCCTTCAATTGACGTATATTTTAATACTAAAGATTTAAAACGTATGCACGATGTTAGGGTTGCTATTCAGGATAGCGAGGTAATGTCAGAGCAAGAAAGTCGGTTTTCAAATCAAATGTCTTTTCACACGGAAGGAGAGTTTGATGAACTTCTGTCAAATCATCCTAATGTAGACTTTGTTGATATTGAGACGATCTATTCTAAGTTTGACGTGCCTGTAGAACTTGATGTCGTCCTTTTACCTGAATATCCGTTCACTGGTGGCTTAGGGCAAGATGATTTCATTAAAAACATTGTCGAGTCTGAATTTGAAAAAAGAAAGTCCGTATTATTAGCGGATAACCCTAAGGATTCCGAGCAGGATTACTTGGATCGCATTGTGTTAGAGTTGGACATTATGTTGGGTATGGGGTACGCAGGGTATTTTGGCATAGTATGGGATTATATTAATTGGTCTAAAACTAATGACGTTTCAGTTGGAGCTGGTAGGGGTAGTGGCGCTGGTTCACTAGTGGCATTTCTGTTGGGGATAGTGGAGTTAGATCCCTTAAAGTACGATTTGATTTTTGAAAGGTTTTTGAATCCAGAGAGGGTTTCTATGCCTGATGTCGATACAGATTTCGAGTCAGCCAGAAGGGATGACGTTATCCATTACGTCAAAGAGCGTTTTGGAGAAAACTACGCAGCACAAATTTGTACATTTGGAACCACCAAAGCTAAAGGTTCTATTAAAGATGCAGGTCGTGTCTTTGAGAAAAATGTTGCAGCATTATCAAAATCAATACCTTCAGGGCCAGATGTTACTTTGAAAGATGCTTTACTAGGTAGTCCAAAACTGCGTGAATTTAAGGACAGTGGAGATTATGATGATGTGTTCGAAGCCGCTTTTGCGATAGAAGGCCGAGTCCGTAATGTTGGCCGTCATGCTGGGGGCGTTGTAGTATCGAAAGGCCCTATATTTGGTTTCACAGGTGTTTACTATGATAGCAAGGGTTTGTCATCTGTTATGCTCGATATGGATGACGCAGAAAGTGTTGGTTTGGTAAAGTTCGACTTTTTAGGTCTGAATAATTTAGATATCATCAAAAGCACATTGTTGTGCCTAGAAGAACAAGGTGTGTACTTAGATTTAAATACGATAGACCTAGAAGACCAAAAAGTTTATAAATTTCTACAGAAAGCTTTAACATTGGGTACATTTCAGCTTTTGTCTTCTGGTATGCGTGCTCTTATTAAAAAATTAAAGCCGGATTGTTTTGAAGATATAATTGCTTTAGTTGCTTTATTTAGACCTGGGCCATTAAATTCCGGAATGGTAGATAATTTTGTAGATAGAAAACATGGGGTTGAAGTTGTATCTTATCCTGATGAGAAATATCAACATGAGATGCTCAAAGAAGTTTTATCTCCTACATATGGGATCATATTATATCAAGAGCAAGTGATGAAAATTGCTCAGGTAATGGCAGGTTATACGTTAGGTGGTGCAGATAATCTTCGTAGGGCGATGGGTAAGAAAAAACCTGAAGAGATGGAGAAACAAAAATCAGTATTCATTGATGGCTCTGTAAAGAATGATGTAGATAAAGATTTAGCTGAAAAGATTTTTGATTTAGTGGAAAAATTTGCCGGATATGGTTTTAATCGCAGCCATTCAGCTGTATACGGTTTGATTGCATATCATACGGTCTATCTTAAGGCTTATTATCCTTCTGTTTTTATGGCGCAAGTGCTTACATCCGATGGAGATAAGCATGATAAGCTTTCATCTCAAATATTGGAACTGGCCTCGTATGGCGTTTCAATGTCCCCTCCTAGTGTGAATGAATGTTGTGCAAAATTCATTTCTGTAGATGAAAAAAACATTACTTACGGTCTCGCTGCAATTAAAGGTATTGGGGTGGCATTTAGTGATTCATTAGTGCAAGAAAGAAGCGAGAAAGGCAAATTCACATCATTATCAGATTTTTCTCAGAGAATGGAGGTTGTTGGAATAAATAAGGGGCAATTTTCGGCGCTTGTCTTTTCAGGGGCGCTAGATTGTATAGCTGATTATGGAGATTGCCTAGATCATATCGCAAAAGTCTATGGATTTGAGAAGACAAAATTTTCTATTTCTACTGATGACGAATCACGCGATGAAAATCAAAAGAAACTATGTAGTCTCTCTTTTAGGATAACAGCCCAAATTGGAGAGTTTACCGAGGAGTTAATACAAGCAAACTGTATTCCTTTAGGGGATATGGAAGATGTTCCCAATGGAAGGATTGTTTTATGCGGAGGGCTAACTTCCGGAGTTAAGACGATCACCACTAAGGTTGCGCGTTTAGTTGGCGAATTGAGGGACGCTACTGGTGTTGTTACCCTGGTAGGTTGGAGTGAATTCCAAGAGCGCTATGAGGGTAAGTTTAACGATGGTGAACTTTACATTATTGAAGCTAAAGTTGGCAGTTTTAATGATAAAAAACAATTAGAATTATTACGATGTTGGGATAAAGATTTTGTTAGAAAACGATTAAGCTCTTCAACATAAGTATAATTTAAACTCAGGCAATAGCCTGAGTTTTTATTTGTAAAGCCAAAAAAGCGTAACTGAAATTACTGTTATGATGAACAAGATGTCTCGATGTTTTTTTGTATCTTTTCTCCAGTCATGGAATAGGCCGCTAATCAATTGGGCGAGTCTTTTTCCTATGACAAATAATTCAGGACTAAGTATTGTGCTTGCCCAGATCACTATTGGTTTGGCTGGAGAAAGCAGTGCTATCTGTTTAGCTGTCTTTAGTTACTTCTTTATCTAATTGTCTAAATTCTGAGTTTTTACTTGCTAAGACTATAAATATAAAACTGTTTATTACACTGCCTATGATGAAGGGCGCAATAAAGGCACCCGATTGTATGAGTATTACAAAGGCATACAAACTTAGGCTCATCCAGGCAGGGGTTAATAATAAGAAAAATAGTGAATTAACTTCCTTTAAGTGAATTTTATCTCGGAGATAAATGCCTAAAGCGAGAGTGATAACTATAGAATACAAAAACAAATCATGCGTGGAAGAAAACATGCTTGTATTGTTTGATTTGTAACCTAGAATATCCGAAATCAGCCAAGCGGCGAATGGAAGAAAAATAAATGATAATTGCATAGCGCCGCTTATCGCTGTAATAGAATTATGGTTATATTCATAATTTTTTCTTTTAATGAATGCTACAGGAGTGTCTAGCATGATTACAATCCAAAATAGTGGGTTGTTTATTAACGTGATTAGCGTCCCTGGTTCTTCAAAATAGTTGTGAACTAATGTTAAAAAAACAACAGTAAAGATGGAAAGAGCCAGACCCATTATGTTCTTACATTTATGGGTGCCAAGGGCTTTAAAATTGGCTTGTTCTGAATAAGAAACGTAAGTGAGAGCGGTTAAGGTGAGTATCATATTACCTCCTGATGACTTTGGTAAGTACGGTCAGGAGGAGCAAAGAAAGTTGTTATTAAGATATTATATGTGATGCACCACATTTGATGAGTATTGTGTTTAAGCTTTCGGAAGGAGTTAACAATTTAACGCCATGCTTATGGAGGACGAGAAGAGCTTGTAAGCCCGAAGAGTCGATGTCATTAATCTCTTTAAGGCTTAATTCGGAAGAGTCTTTTGATGATGATACAAAGTCCTTCACATTGTCTTTGTTTATTTTGTGAAACATATTAGATTCCTTTTTATCTATTTCTTTATCTATTTCTTTATCTATTTCTTTATCTATTTCTTTATCTATTTTAGATGTTTTTTTGGTATTGGTTTTAGTCGATTTCTCACTTTTAGAGGGGGCTTTTTGTGTATTTGACCATTCGGTTGGATCAAATTCTGCTTCATTCATAGTTATGTTCTCTCTAAAAATTCTTTTGTTATAAGAGTTATATTGGTTATTAGTCTCTTGCTTTTGGTTGAATCTATGATCGTTTTGCCGTTAGTGGGGGTTTCGGAAACATGTGTCGATTCTAAAAATGCCGTTTTAAATACCAGATCAGGGTTGCTTGTTCGTATAGATTCTAGATTTTGCTTATGATTTTTGTTATTTGCCTTGAACTTTGTTGCGATAATCATCGTATCAAAGCTTTTATTTAGATGGGCACTCCATTTCTCCAAAGTAGAAAGCATTACGTTTAACCCCTTCATACCGAGAAATTCAGGAGTTGTTGGGATTATCACCTTGTCGGTGGCGGATAGAGCTTGTGTGACAATAGAGCCGCTTGAAGGAGGGCAATCCAGGAATATGTAATCATAATCGGTTGGTAGTTCTTTAATGATCTGGTCTAGCTTGTTTGAATTTGTCTTGTTGCCAATTTCGAATTCAAACATGCTATAGCCTGGCGTGATTATATCTAAATTTGGACGTACATTAATAATTCTTGGTTTTATCTTTTTAGACAGTAATGCATCACTAATTCCCGTGTAGGGATCGTTGAATCCAAAATACGAGCATGAGTGTGACTGTGGGTCTAAGTCTATGACTAAAACCTTTTTATGTATGTACGCAAGCATTCCTGCGAGATTGCAAGTTAGCGTAGTTTTGCCAACGCCACCTTTTTGGTTTATGACACTATAAATCATTACCGTGCTCTTCTTGTGCTATCGAAGCGATGTCTAAAATTAGTGAAACCTTTCCGTCGCCTAAAATAGTTGCTCCAGAAAACCCGTCAGTTTTTTTATAATTTTTGTCTAGATTCTTGATTACTACTTGCTGTTGATTGAGTAGTTCCGAAATTCGCAAAGCGATCTTCTTTTTATTATGTTCAACGATAACTAGGAGTCGCTTATTTTTATTGGTTGAGTTGTCTTCTATTTTGAATCGTTCGAAAAGGTTAATTATGGGTATGAATTCATCTCTAAGTTTGTATATAGAAGGGATGCCTTGAACATATTTAACATGGTCTTCTTTAAGTTGGATTGATTCAAGAATGGATAGAATTGGAAATACAAACACTTGATCTCCTACTCTAGCTAGTTGTCCTTCTAGTATTGCTAACGTAAGAGGGAGTTTGATTCTGAATAAAGAACCTTTACCTTCTTCTGAAAACAACTCAATTTCACCTTTTAGAGAGATGATGTTCTTTTTCACAACATCCATTCCTACCCCTCGGCCAGAAACATCTGAGACAACGTCGGCTGTAGAAAATCCAGGGGCGAAAATTAATTCGTTTATTTCTTTTGTAGAGAGATTGTCGCTCTTTTGGATGACGCCTGTTTGGAGCGCTTTTTCATAAACCTTTTCTGTATTCACGCCACCGCCATCATCGGAAATATCTATCATGAGATTTCCACCTTGATGGTACGCGGATACGTTAATTGTTCCGTTAGGTTGTTTTCCTGCATCAATACGTTCTTGCGAACTTTCGATGCCATGGTCTACTGCATTTCTGATGATATGAACCAGAGGGTCAGTGATTTTTTCACTTACAGTTTTATCAACTTCGGTATTTTCACCGCTAATATTTAGTATGATTTCTTTGTTTAGATTTTTTGAAGTGTCACGAACTATTCGAGGAATTCGACTAAATGCGCTATTAATAGGCACCATTCTAACTGAGATAATCCCGTCTTGAAGTTCACGCATTTGCCTGTCTAGTGTGGCAAGGGCGTCTTCTATATCTTTTGTTATGATCTGTCCGTTATCATCTTTTTGAGAAAGCATTGATTGAGTGATAACGAGTTCGCCAACAAGGTTTACCAATTCGTCGATTCTTGCAGTATCGACACGCATCGTTGTTGATATGGCAACTTTTGATTCTTTTTTAGAGGCATTTTTTTTATTGTTTTCATATTCTATGTCGGTGGATGAATTTGATGTTTTTTCAACAAAATCGAATGTTAATATTTCACATTCATCTTCTATCCATTCGAAGGGTTCTTTTATTTCTTCAAGATCAATATCTTTGCCGCTAATTGCAATATTCCATTTTAATTGGATCTTTAAGAGGTCGTCTTCAATTGTGGGGATTGACTCCTCATCAATATCAATGGATATGTCGGCAACAGAATGTAGGTCTCTTATGATCCTAATAGGTTCATTCCCTGTATTGAGTATATCTTGGTCAGGTTTGAAAATTATGCTAACGTTGTCAACACTTTGTTTCTGAATTCCCTCTTGATCATCAATAGAGCTTTCGCTACTGGTTATCATTTGTAATTCATTTGTTACTACAGATATGATTTGACTATCGGGTTCTTCGTCATTTTGATATGACACGAGAATTCCTTCTAGTGCATCAATTGATTGAAGGAATGTGTCGTTAATTTCTACTGTTAATATTAATTTTTGATTTCTGATTTCATCAAGAATATTTTCAAAAACGTGCGTTAGCCCGACTATTTCAGAGAAACCGAATGTTCCAGCTCCCCCCTTAATGGAGTGTATGGCGCGAAATATCGTATTGATTTCTTCTTTATCAGGCGTCTCGATGTTAATTTCGAGTATTCCAGATTCCATAATTTGTAGGCCTTCGAAACTTTCCTCTAGGAATGTTTGTTTTAAAGCGGCCATGTCTAAGCTCATTGGTACAACCTTATATTTCTTATACTAAATCAATAAATTTTCGAATGGTTTTTATTAGGGCTTCTGGTTGGAATGGTTTAACTATCCACCCGTTAGCACCCGCAGCTTTTCCTTTAGCCTTCATACTGGACTCTGATTCTGTTGTAAGAATAAGTATCGGGCATGTAATCCCTCTTTTTCTACATTCGGTAGTAAATTCTATACCGTTCATAATAGGCATATTGACATCACTTAATATCAAGTCAAAATCATGCTCATCTAGACGGTTGAGTGCATCAGCACCGTGTATTCCTTCAACAATTTGTAATTCTTGAAATTCATCTAAAGAAAAATCAATTAGGCTTCTAATTGATTTTGAATCGTCAACAACTAATATTTTCATTAAAATAGCTCAATATCTTCATTTTCTAGGTTGCCGCCAACTCTACTAGCGGCAGCGCTTTGTTTAATGATGTTAAGTGCGGAAGTTATATCTAATTCATCGTGATAAATAAGCTTAAACATATCGTGCTCAGATTCCATTGAGTATGATTTTCTTACTTGCTCTTTTAGTTTATCCCACATAACGGGGTCTTCAACCATGTCGCGGCTAGACACTAGCTCAGAGAGCATAAGGAGGCTATTAGTTACATGCTCAAGGCGTTGGTTTAGTCTGTCATAAAATTGAAATGAGATTATTGATTTATCAATGTCTTTTTTCAATTCTACTAACGCGTTATCACCTTGGTTGTTTTGAATGTGTACTTTGAGGCTTGAGGACATAGATTTAAAGCTATCTATTAGAGTGTCTACAGAATAATTCCCCTCTGACATAGACACTTCAATTTGTCCTGTAGCTAGTACGATCATCAAAACGGATTCTTTAAGCTCGGGAATGTCGAGTATATGATTTATCTTGTTTAATCCTGACATTAGATTACTCTATTAACGGTTTTGATTAATTTCTCAGGTTCGAATGGTTTAACTATCCATCCAGTCGCGCCAGCTTCTTTGCCTTGAGTTTTCATGTCGCTGCCACTTTCAGTCGTAAGGCAGAGGATTGGGGTTGAACTGAATTGAGGTTTTTTTCTTAATTCTTTGATAAGTTCAATCCCATTCATATTTGGCATATTGATATCACTAATGATTACATCAAAAGATAAACCTTCTGATTTATTTAAAGCGTCAACACCATCTACTGCGGCAGTAACATTGTGGCCTTCATCATTTAGTGTCATTTCGATCATTTGCCTCATTGACTTGGAGTCGTCAACAATTAGAATTTTAGCCATTATTCGTTTTCCTCGTGATTAGCTACAGCGGAATCAAGAACCCCGTGATTTATTAATTTATCAATATCTAAAATAACCAACATCTGTTCAATAGAGTTGGTTATTCCTTTTATATAATCCATGTTTATTGATATGCCGAGATCTGGTGTTTCTGAAATCTCATCCATATTTATGTTTTGTGTGTCGGAGACAGAGTCCACAACTATGCCCATTATTTTTTCACTGTCGGCGGTAAAAATCTTTGTGACTATAACTACGGTTTTCTTGTCGTAATCAGTAAAGTCCATATTGAATTTAAGGCGTAGGTCTAGAATAGGGATGACAGTACCTCGAATATTAATCACCCCTTTTATATAATCAGGGGTATTTGGTATAGGAGTAGTTTCTTCCCAGCCTTTTATTTCCTGGACTCTTAGGATGTTTATTCCATAAAGCTCATTACCTAATGTAAAAGAAAGGTACTGCTCTACATTTTTGTCTGTTTCATTTGATTGTTCTGTAGTTAATTCCATAATTATTCGATGCGTTACTTCTTGTTATTGGTAATAGGCTTTTAATGGGCAAATTATAAGTTTATGTTCCTTTATAAAAGAAATTTTGCTTATGCGACCTTACTTACAATGATTGAATTTTATAATGGTATGATTTGTGGCTAAGATGTTATTGACAGATAAAGATTTTAAAAAAATCGTAGAAGTGGTCTATTCTACTTCGGGGATTTTTTTATCTGAATCAAAAAGAGAGCTTGTTGTTAGTCGTGTTTTAAAACGGTTGAACGTTTTAGGAATATCGAGTTTTCAAGAGTATATCCCGTATTTAGAATCAGTGTTTGAAGATGAATTAGTTCATTTGATTAATGCTATCACAACTAATTTGACTTACTTCTTTAGAGAGGTTCATCATTTTGAGTATATTTCAAAAATAATATTACCTCAGTATCACGCCGCCAATCCTCATGGGTGTTTTAAAGTCTACTCAGCAGGATGTTCTTCTGGTGAGGAAGTTCTTTCTTGTGCAATAACTCTAGAGCGTTTTAAAAAAAGCTACCCAGGGTTTAAATATGAAATTGTCGGGGCTGATATTGATCAAAAGATGGTCGATTTTGCAACAAGGGGAATCTATTCAGAAAGTTCACTCCTTCATGTGTCCGATGAGGATAAGCGTCTTATTTTCGATAAAGGCACAGAGGATAACAAGGGGTTTTTTAAAGTTAAACGTTCAATTAGAGCCAATCTGAATTTCTTCCGGCAAAGTATTTTAGAGCGTGTATCTGAAGGAGATACGTTTGAAGTGATATTTTGCAGAAATGTTTTAATTTATTTTGATGAAGTATCTCAAGTGAGTGCACTTAGAGTTTTTAGCACTCAAATTTCAAAAAATGGCACTTTGTTTTTGGGGCATTCTGAAAGTATGGTTGGAAAACAAAGCCATTTCTCATTAACAACGAAAACAATGTATAAGGCGATCAAATGATTAGAGTATTAGTTGTTGATGATTCAGCCCTTGTAAGGCAAATGTTAACTCAGATTTTAAATTCACATGAATCGATTGAAGTGGTTGGTGTAGCAGGCGACCCTTATCAAGCTAGGAATAAGATTAAAAGATTCAACCCTGACGTGATAACCCTAGACGTAGAAATGCCTCGGATGGATGGTCTCACTTTCTTGTCGAACCTTATTCGTCTGCATCCTATCCCAGTGGTTATGATTAGTTCCCTGACAGATAAGGGGGCAGACGTAACTCTTGAGGCTATGGAGATCGGCGCAATAGATTATGTTTCGAAACCAAAAGAAGATTTGGCTACTACATTTGAATCTTATGCTGAGGAGATTCACGGTAAAATTATAGCGGCATCTAAAACCAATCCTAGCTTTCTTGAAGATCGAAGTAAAAAGGAGTCTTTAAGAGTAGATTTAAAAAAGAAAAAACAAAAAGGCTTAGAAGGTAAGTTTTCTGTTGATGAGGTATTGCCTAAAGAAAAAAGAAAGCTTTATCGCACTACAGAAAAAGTCATAGCAATTGGAGCAAGTACGGGTGGTACTGTTGCATTAGAGCATATTTTAACACGATTACCATCCACAGTTGACGGTATAGTAGTTAGTCAGCACATTCCGGAACACTTTTCCAAGTCATTTGCCGATAGGTTACAGTCTCTATGTGAAATGAATGTAGTTGAGGCAGTTCATGGTCAGAAAATATTACAAGGAAATTGTTATATATCTCCAGGGAATCGCCACCTTATGGTTGTAAAATCAGGTTCGAATTATGTTATTAAACTTTCAGATGCTATTCCAGTCAATAGGCATAAGCCTAGTGTTGATGTGATGTTTAGAAGTGTAGCGCAATGCTGTGGTCAAAATGCTTTAGGCATTATCCTTACAGGGATGGGTAATGATGGGGCTATCGGAATTACCGAAATGAGAGAGGCTGGAGCACACACTATCGCTCAGGATGAAGAAACATCAGTTGTTTGGGGAATGCCAGGTTCTTCTGTGAAATTGGGCGGAATTGCAAAAATCGCTCCCCTTGATCATATTTCTAATTTAATCAAAAAACATTTTTAAAAAGTAGTATAAATGATGGAATATAAAAACATTTTTAATAAAGTAGTGTCGTTTTTTTCAAGCGACATTGGAAAATTAAGCTTACTTAATAAAATAGTTGGTTTATTTCCATTCTTAGTTGGGTTTCCTTATTTGGCTATAAGCGAACATGGGGGCATGTCAGTTCTTGTTATAACATGTGCATCCGTTATGACATTAGTTACTTATGTCTCAATGGTATCAATAAGTCGTAATGAGCCAGTATTATCATCGAAGTCTATTAATAAAGACTCTTTTGTTGAAAGGCAAGGCGATATAGCGTTGAGAGAGTTTTTCGAATTACTTGTTGTAGAGTTATGTGGTTTTAAAGGCGAGGTTGATCGAGGTAAAACAATTGTAAATGACTCGATTGAAACTTTGAATGGTTCATTCGTTTCTCTAAGGGAAGTTTTAAAACGTGAACACAATAATATGTCTGAACTTGTTTCAAGTATGGATGGTGAATCTTCCGATGCTAAAACTGTAAAAGGTTTTTCAGTTGAAATGTCTCTTATTATGGAATCTATGGTTGCGGCCATAAGTGTATCCACAGAGAAGAGTGAGCATGCCTTCGAAAAGAATCTTGAGATGCAATCTAATATAGAAAAAGTATTTAATATTTTAGAAGATGTTAAAAAAATCGCGGATCAGACGAACTTATTAGCATTGAACGCAGCAATTGAGGCTGCACGAGCTGGAGAGCATGGTAGAGGTTTCGCAGTGGTTGCTGACGAAGTTAGGAATTTATCAGAAAACTCAAAAGAATTAAACGAACAAATACGAGAGAGTGTTTTAAAAGCCAAAAATCTAATGGCTCAAGTGGGAGACTCTTTGAATGATGTTTTAGAAAACGGTAAAGAGACGTCTAAAACAGCACAAGAAAAGTTTGTAGAGGTTAAGAGCGACATTATTTCCTTGGATGAGAAAATAACTTCCAGGATCACTGAGTCATCCTTAGCGGTACAAGATTTAAATAAAAAGGTAAGTGACAGTATTCGTTCCCTTCAATTTGAAGATATGGTCAGTCAGTTATTGGGTGGATGTGTAATAAATGTTACATCATTCATAGAAGTATTATCTAGGTTGTCAGAAAATGGCGGTCTTAAACAAGATGATCTTAGTGAGGTTAAAAGTTTTCTTGATGCGCGACGTGTGCAGCAAGTATCTCAGGACTCTATCGAATCGGGCGAAGTTGAATTATTTTAAAGGAATCAAAACAAATGAAAAAAAATTATGAAGGTGGTTTCACCTTAATCGAATTGCTAGTAGTTGTGATCATCTTAGGTATTTTAGCAGTTACTGCTGCTCCTAAATTTATGAGCTTGACTGGAGATGCACGTGCTTCTACCGTAAAAGGTATGAAAGGTGCTGTTCAGGGTTCTTTAGGCTTAGTTTTTGCTAAAGCTCAAGTGTCTGGGCAAAGTGGTCTTGCTGGTACTTTAACTATTGACGGTAATGCTGTTACATTAGAAGAAGGTTATCCAGATCCGGCTGCTGCTGCTAACCTTTCGGGTGTAGTAGAATTTGACCCGCTTGAGTTTACAGCTGTAGCGATAGCTCCGGATGAAATTGTAATTCATCCAGTAGGTGCAAACACTGGTGCTGCAACAGTTTCAGCCGATTATGTTTGTGCTGTTGTTTATACGAAAGTATTGGGTGATTCACCTAGTGTTACTTTTAACGTAGCTGACTGTGACTAATATTTAACAAACCCTGATTCATAAACGAGAGGCTTTTAGCCTCTTTTTTATTGCCTGCAATTTGGTGTAACTGTTTTGCTTACCTGATTAAATGTTCTCAATGCGCATTTAACGTCAAGTAAGATAGAGTCGTGTAGATGTGTATAAATACGAACAGGATAAGTGTAAAGAGCGTTAGAGGTGTGTCAGAATTCATTAATGGAATAAGACAACGATGCTTGAGTAAGGTTAGTTAGTGGGTAAGATGATTTGTCTAAGGCACTCTGGAGTTTCATCACATGGGGATATACTGTACAAATTTAACGGTCAAATTCAAGAAAAAGAAAACCCAACTGAAGTCGGGTTTAATCTCAGCAAATTTATCTGGCTCTTACAGAACCAACTAAGCTTGTGCCAGTGTTAATCATTTTGATAACTTCCTGCCAGTTGCCTTCATCAGCTGTCCATTCCATGTCTATCTTGTCGTGCTTTGCTTGTATGTTGCTAAATGCTTGACCTAACAAGTTTGCCTTAAAGTCTCCATCTGCATTCTTTTTAAAAGACAGTGTGCTTTTGTTGTCACACATGGCTGATATAAGCGTAAAGATCACTTCACGCGATTTCTTTTTGATTGTAATTACAGGTGGTTTTCTAACGAGTGTTTGGTACTGTGACATTTTGAGGTTTCCTCTATTAATTAAAAATGTGTTCTCAACAAAGAATTAGTCACTAGCTTCGGTAATTTTGGCATGCTAATAAGGTGTTAGTACACTCTCATGGACGACCAACAACTATTGGTGGGGCATTGTATTTATATTAAAATGAATCTTTGTTGTTATGCTTGTTTGGTTTGTTTTGAGCGGAAGAGTTTTGTTTTTCGTTAACAAGTGGTGTTAATTTGATAATAAAAAAACCAGCGATAAATCCAAGCCGTTTACTTAATGTGGATCTTGAGTCGGCTATTAAAATATAAAAGCACTATAATTTAAATATTTATTTTCTTATAGTGCTTTTTTGTTGAAAAAGAAATCTTGCCATCAAACATATAAGATGCTTCTAAATATAATATTTGAAAGCAGTAGCTGACCATAAGCAATTTAACCGTGGTATGGAGCAATCTTATCTATTGCCGCACCAACAAATGGAGATATGAACACAATAGACGTAAGTGAAGCTATTCCTACAGTTAGCATATTCGTTGGCAATAGAGCAAAATTCAACACGGTAAACAACAATGCTGTTGGAACAATAATTAATAGTTCCTTATCAATATTGTTAATAAATTTTTTCATTAAACTATTCTCTTATTTATTTGTTAATATAGGGATTGCTATCCCTATATTATTTAGATCCATTTTAAGTAAACGGCTTGCGATAAATCGCTGGTTTTTTTTATTGGGTGTAGATTTATGTTTTTAAAATGTTTCCCAGTCTTCATTGTCGGCGCGGACAGCTTTGTAATTCCCTTTGTTTTTATGATGAGCAGGAATATCATCATCTAATTTCTTCTGGGTTCTTTGCCTAATTGTATCTTTTTTAACAATTGGCATAATTGGTTTATCTTTAGACTTGGGCATGGTTTTTTTAGGGGGAGTATTTGTAGTCTTAATTGCTTTAACTGGGTTCTTTGTTGTTTTAGTTATGTTGGTTGTGGTCTTAATTGCTTTAACTGGAGGTTTGATTGCCTTTTTTTGTGATGTAGAAGTTCTCTCATTTATCGTATTTGATAAATCGGATACATTTGATAGCTGTGTATCGCTTGAGTCATTGATATCTGTGACTAAGCCCGTGATATTTTCAATAAATGACAATATAGAGTCTAGCGATTCAGCCGTGTTTTCTACTTGACTGACTCCTGATTCAATTGCGGAAAATGATTCTTCAATAAGTTTTTTTATTTGATCGGAACTTTCAGAGGCTCTTGTGGCTAACAGTTTAACTTCTCCGGCAACTACTGCAAACCCTTTTCCGTGGTCACCTGCACGAGCAGCCTCAACATTTGCATTAAGTGCAAGTAGTTGAGTCTGGAATGCAATTTCATCAATTAAATTTATAATAGAGGATATTTTCTTAGAAAAAGTCTTTATTTTGTTCATGTCGCTGCTAGCATTTTTGGATACAGATACTGCGTCAAGGCTTTTTGCTAAGCAATCGTTAGATATGTTTTTAACATCAGTGTTTTTTGTTTTAGCAAGAAACATATCTGCTTTAAGAACGTTGGCTTGAATTGCGGTTTTGGATATTTTAGTTTCTAGAGCCTCGATTTCATTTGCTTGATTTAATACTTTGTTGCCAGATTCGGTTAGTTTGGCTTTGAGTTCGTTTATCTCATCTGATTGTTTAGATATTATTTTGTTTCTTTCGCTTATTTCACTCTTAATATTGCTAAGTACATCCTCTCTGTCGTCTGTTCTGAGGAATTCCTCTCCTAAATAACGTTCGAACCTTTGATATGCGTTCATCACATGAATGTTTTTATAGCTATTAATTGCTTTTCTAATTTCGGGATTTGACACTTTTTCGGATTCTATTTCTTCTAATAGAGTGGAGTATTTGCAATCATAGTTTATTTTGTTTTCTAAAAAGAGTGATGTTTCGATATTAAGATCTGAAAAAACATTATTACTGATATTATTAATAACCTCTTTGTGATGACTAATAACCTTGAGGTTTTTATTTATGTTATTTTTAAAATCGATAATCTTGATTTTTAATTCTTCTTGTTGTCCTGCATTTTGGGATGCACGGATGAGTGTGATTACAATGAGACCGATTAAGGCTAGAAGTTTATAAATTGTTTCTTGTGATTTATTTATAGAGTATCCCACATATATGTTTTGCTCAGGATTTTGATACCAATTTAATCTGTCTGTGTTTTGTATGAAGCTTCTTAGTTCAGTATTTGATTGGTCGAATTTTCTATCCATATATTGAAACTTGTCGTTCAAATACACGGCCTTTATAGAAATAGAAGGAAACATATCATGTTCAAATTTGTTCGTTAGAGTGGACTCACTCTTTTGGCTGAACGTATATTCTATAAGTGCTTCAGTTTTTTTCTGCTTGACACTGTCTTTCGAAAATTCAGTGTAAATCAATACGCCTAATACTAACGGTATGGCTATGTGTATAAATAAAGTTATTTTTTTTAAAAAATTCATTGTGCTTGCTGTTCCTGAATAGATAGCTATAAACTAAATAAAATAGCTTCGAGTTAAACAAAATATCCCAGCATAGGTGTGTCAGTGAATAGATTAATTAGTACGTTTTGGTTGTTCGTTTTAGGATTTATAATTTTTGATGTCATGTCAATGTATTCCTTGTATGTAGGCGGGGGTGCTTTGACTGGTAGTGTCGGTGATTATATATCAAAAGTTCAATATGAATATTTCGGGGTTTTATCTTACATGTTTCCTCTGATTTTGGTGTCACTTATCTTAGCTGATTATTGCCTTTTAAAAAGAGAACAAGTTAAATTATCTGAGTATGTACTGTCTTTGTTAGCAGTCTTTTTTGTAGTTGCATCATTATTGGTATTTATTTCTTCTTTTTCTGAATATTTGGATTTTAAAAATCAGTCTGGTTTTTTTGGAGAGATAGCTGTAGTTTTCTTAACCCCATTTTTCGGTGGACTAGGCGTTTTGCTGCTTTCAGGGTTATCTGTATTTGTTTGGAGTGCGATATTTTGTAAAGGGTTTGTATTTCCGGTTATAAAAAGCGTTATTGATTCTCGGAAAGTAGCGGGTGAGCCTGAGTCTGTTAAAGCAAAAAAATCGAAGAGAAAGAATAAGAGTGTTGTGAACACTGGCAGTGCATCGGTGAAGTCAGTTGTAAAAGGTCTTTTGCCGAAGGTGGAATTATTGACGATTGATGATGCTCCTTCACCTGAACTATCGAGAACTGAAAAGTTGAAATTAATTAGCGACTTTGAGTCATCAATGTCAGATTTTAATATTAAAGGTAAAGTGGTAGATGTCATTACAGGCCCTGTAATAACAAGATTAATCGTAGATTTATCTCCTGGTGTTAAAGTCACGTCTGTAGTTAATGTTTCGGTAGATATGGCGCGTAGTCTCCGTGTTCACTCTATAAGGGTTGTAGATGTTATTCCAGGTACTTCTTCTATAGGGGTTGAAATTCCAAACAAAGTTAAATCAATCGTTCGCCTGCATTCCGTTCTAAAATCGAGTAAGTTTTCACATTCAAAATTTGCTTTGCCTATAGCTATTGGAATGGACGTTACTGGAAAACCTTATGTTTTTGATTTAGCTAAAACACCACACTTACTAGTTGCAGGGACAACAGGTTCAGGAAAAAGTGTTGGGGTAAATGCCATGATTTTATCTTTACTGTACAAGTTGACCCCAGAAGACCTTCGTTTTGTAATGATAGATCCTAAAATGCTAGAACTGTCTGTTTATAGCGGAATTCCTCATCTCTATACGGATGTAATAACGGATATGTCAAAGGCTAATAATGCCCTTGCTTGGTGTGTTGGTGAAATGGAAAAGAGATACGAGTTAATGTCTAAACATGGAGTTAGAAACGTCGAGTCATTTAATGAAAAATTTAGAGAATCTAAAAAGAATAATGAAAGTTTTTATGATCTAGATGGAAGTGAATTAAGTAAGCATTTGCCATATATAGTCGTCATAATTGATGAGTTTGCTGACTTGATGATGGTTATTGGTAAAAAGGTTGAGGAAAATATATGTAGACTGGCTCAAAAATCAAGGGCAGCTGGTATTCACTTAATTATAGCAACACAGCGTCCTTCTGTGGATGTTGTGACGGGTCTCATAAAAAGCAACATCCCATCTAGAATGGCATTCCAGGTAAGTTCAAAAATAAATTCTAGGACAGTTCTAGATCAATCTGGAGCGGAGCAATTGCTGGGTATGGGAGACATGTTAGTTTCAATTGGTGGTTCAAATAATTTAGAAAGGGTTCATGGAGCATTCATCGATGACGATGAAGTTCATCGAGTGGTTTCTGTAGTTAAATTGTCTGGTGAGCCTGATTATTTTGATTTGTCACCTCAAGCTAATCTTGATTCATCAGCATCTGGAGTTGATGAGGGTGATGAGGATATTTATATGAGAGCGATTGAGTTGTTAGAGCATGGAAAACCTTTCTCAATAAGTAAGGCTCAGCGCCATCTAAAAATAGGTTATAACCGTGCTGCAAGAATTGTAGAAAACCTTGAAGAGAATGGAGTTTTAATAAAAGACGAAAAAGGGGCGAGAGTGGCGCACCTGAGTTAGCATAATTTTGTTTTTTTTTAAAAAGATAATGTTGATATTATTTAAAAAACATATACGTCGTAAATATTACATCACAAGGTAGAGCAAAATGTTTGAAAATTTAGAAGTAACCCCAGAGGCTAGCATTAAAGTTATCGGTGTAGGCGGAGCTGGCGGTAATGCAATTAATGAAATGATGCGTAAAAACGTTCAAAATGTATCGTTTATTGCGGTTAATACTGATTCACAAGCGTTAAAAAAATCTGAAGCTGAAATCCCAGTACAGATCGGTATGGATACAACACAAGGTTTAGGTTGCGGAGCTGAACCCCAACAGGGTTATCAGTCTGCAATGGAAAGTATTGAATTGATTAAAAGTCACCTTGAAGGGACTAATATGTTGTTTATTGCAGCTGGTATGGGAGGGGGGACTGGTACGGGTGCTTCTCCAGTAATTGCTAAGTTGGCTAAAGAAATGGGTATTTTAACGGTTGGCGTGGTTACTAAGCCATTTGGTTTTGAAGGAAAAAGACGTTCTGTAGCTGCGGATGCCGGAATCCAGCAATTAAGAGAACATGTTGATTCTCTCATTGTTATCGAAAATGACAAGCTTAAGCAAACTCTTCCCTCAGGTACATCTTTGATGCAGGCGTTAAAAGAAGCAGATAATGTTTTAGGTAGTGCTGTTTTCGCTATAGCAGAAGTTATTACTGCTTCTGGTTTAATTAATGTCGATTTCGCAGATGTTAAAACAGTTATGAAAAGCACTGGTCGGGCATTGATGGGTGCAGGTGAGGGGCGTGGTGAAAACCGTGCACTTGATGCAGCTGAAAAGGCGATTGAAAGTCCTCTTCTTGAAGATTTTGATATGAAAGCAGCAAAAGGAGTTTTGTGTACGATAACTCATGGAATGGATTTTAGTATCGATGAGATGACTATCATCGGAGATAAGGTTCAAAGCCTTGCGAGTCCTGATGCAACTGTTGTAATTGGCACTATACCTGATTCAGATATGGAAGATAGTTGTGTCGTGACCGTTATTGCAACTGGTATTGATGGCGAAGTTCATACTGATGCACCTATTGTGAAGGCTCAACAAAAAGTTATTACTCCGACAGTTGTGAAAGCTAGTAAAGAAAGTGCTCCTATTATGGCTAATGAAGAATCAACAATTAATATTGCTGCACGTAAAACTACAGATGAAAAACAGGTTATCCCAGAGCAGTTAATTCATGAAGATAGCAATAAAAACAAAGAAGGTATGTTTAAGATGCCTAGTTTTTTACGTAATTAGGGGGCGTTTTGAAAAAAATAATATATACATTAGGGTTTGTGGCCTTAGGCGTGATTTCGCACGTTGGAGTTCAAGGCTTTGCTAAAAAATCTTTTGAACAAGAGTTGGTCAAAAGGACGACTGAGTATTCAGGAGCAATGAGTCAATCGATTGAACATACGTATAAAACTGTTTATTTTGATTATATGAGTTTAAGTGTCAAAGCTGAGAATGTGCAATTCAATGTTGGCGGCAGCCCTGGTATTGCGTCTGTATCTGTGGGGTCATATAGTTTTTCTCCAATGGATTCATCAGTTGTATTGAATAACGTTAATGCATTATCAATAATCCCAGCGGGAGGGGCATTATCTATTGCTTCTTTAAATGAGCTCTCTATGTCTGGAGATCAGGTTAGTAAAGGCGCTGATTGGGAGACATTTAGTCTTGGGCTTGATGGATTGCAAATTAGTGATGTTTTTTTTAAAAACCGTTTTAGTAAAGATGTAGGTCTCTTGGTTAAGGGGCTAATGAAAGATGGAGCTCTATCTGTAAATATAGAAATTGATAAGGTAAATGCTGATAAATATGATGCTGTTTTTTCTACCAAATCAAAGGGCGCTTTTTCTTTCGGATTGAATGTTTCATATATAGTCTCTGAGAATGAGAAGGCAGGTACAGTTCTTGACCCTGATACAGGGTTGCCTCTTGAGCTTGCTACGGATCAGAACAAGAACACATATTTAATTTCAAAATTCGGTTTGTTAATGGAAGATTTGGGCTTTCGAGATACATTATTTAATTGGGGCGCAGGTTATGTTAGTAAACCAAGTGTTGATGATGTAAGTAAGTTTAAAGAAAACTTTGTTAATGGATTGGATTCTTATGTGAATCAAGTGATGCAAAATCCAGTTTTACCTGTTGTTGCTATGAATGATTTTGTTTCGTTTGTCTCCGATGGAGGTTCATTTGCAGCAGATGTTGAATTTATTAAACCTGTTAAATCAGAAAAGCTATGGCTTCATTTGATGGGGGTTCCTCAGGAGTCTCTCTATAAGAAAGCAATAGTAAGTTCTGAGGTGAAGTAATGGTTTTCATCATTGAGTTTATGAAGCATTTGATTACTTTATTGGTAACTGTATTTGTTGTTATAGCGTTAAGCAGTCAGGGTTATATTGGACAAGAACAAGAGACATATACGATTGACATGAACAAGGTTGTAAAGGCTCATTATTCATTGATAGGAAAAGCAGCTAACAATGATATGGATGCATCTTTAAACCTATCGGGTGTGTCTTCAAAAATAACAGAAGCAGTGCAATATGTTGCAAATGGTGGTTTGGTTTTGATTTCGCCTGTAGTGGCATCGAAGTTGGAAAATGACATTACTGATCGGGTTATTCTTCATCTTGGACTAGAAATTCCTGAACTTGGTGAGGTTAATTATTTGAAAGAAGAGGACTTCGCAGAACTCAAGCCTGTGGAAGGAGTCTCTCCAAAAGATTTTTATGAGAAGTTTCAAGAATATCTGAAAGAAAAAGAACAGAAGAAAAAAACCGAAGAATCTAAAGCTAAAGTTGAAGGAATTGTACCTTGATTTATATAAAGGAGTATTTATCTCTTTTAAAGCAAGGTTGGTTGGATTCGAGATTGTTTCAATCGGTTGTTATTTGTCTATTTTGTATAGCAGCATTTACATTGTCGCCTATTCGATTACAACTCGTTGCCACGCCAAGTATACCAACGGGTTTGTATTATCTGAATACACTTGATGATTCAAGAGTTAGAGGCGCTAGTTATTGCTTTGACAATTACAGGCCAGACTGGGTTCATTCTCAGTTGGGCATAGCATCACATCAAATATCTTGTAAATATTTACTAGGTTTGCCTGGAGACACAGTAAGAACAGAAGGCGAATTTGTTGTGGTTGAGTACACATATGATGATGTCATAACTGGCCCTAAAACTGTTAGGACTAAGTATAAAAGGCAGTCAGAGGTTAGGGGTTTTCCGGTTGGTTATGTTGATGTTAATGGGGTGATCCCCGAAGGTGTTTATTATTTTGGTTCTGATTTTCCTCAAGGTTGGGATTCAAGATATATAGGTTTAGTTAGTGATGATTTGGTTCTTGGTAGAGCTTGGTTGTTAAAGTCTTTTAAAATGGGAAGTATATGAAAAATTTTCTTAAAGTAATTGTCGCAGGTCTTATGACCTTATCAGTTTCATCGGCTACGTTCGATAATCCGCCTACCTCTATTAAGGTTGCGCAGCAAAATGGTATTGAATTAATCAAACATTTTAAAGTTGATTCTGGTTTAGATGGTTGGTTAGTAAAAAACCGTAAAGGTTATAATATTTGGTATTCTGATGAAGCAGGTTATGTATTTGTTGGTGCTTATTTAGATCCGGCAGGTAACAATCTGACAGCTAAATATTTAGATGAGTTAGCTCCTAAGCCTGATTTCAAAGGCATATTGTCAAGAGCTACTTATGTGAGTACAACGCCAAACGCTACTAGTAAGCGTCCAATGTACGTTTTTTATGAGCCGCATTGTGGCTTTTGTAGTGCATTTCATGCTGCAATTAAACCTTATGTAGAAGCTGGTGCAGAGATACGCTGGGTTCCGGTGGCGTTTTTACGTCCTCAAGCTAAGGGTGGTGTGCCATCAAGTTACGAATTACTAGCTAAGATATTAAAATCATCTGAACCGTTAACTATTATCGACGCACATGAAGATTCTAAATCAGCTAATGGTGGAGCAGGCGGTTTAACAACAGGTGTTCAACCTGATTCTGAAGTGTTCAAAACAGCTGAGATTAATAGTTCTGTAATGAACGAACTAGGCTTTTCAGGCACTCCTGCCGTTGCATATGTTGATGAGAAAGGTAGTGTTAAGTTAGTTAAAGGCTTCCCTAAAATGGGGCAATTAGCAACAATGCTAGGAATGAAACGTATGGATTCCGCTGATGGACGCTTAGGACGTTTTGGTGCAGAACCAGCAAAATATCCAGCAAAATAAGATAGTTTGACAGAAACACCCCTTATTTGGTGCTACTTAAATAGTAGTTAATTATAAGGGGTGTTTTTTTATGCTTTTTTCAAAAGTAAAGTTTTTTAAAATCAACAAAGATTTTCCTATCGATGAGAAATCTCTTTCTCAGTCGCTCAATGCGCATTTATTCACGAAAATAGAAAAGACCCAAATCAGCACTCAGGGATTTGTTAATCCGTTCAATCAATTCGCTAACAACCCAGTCTACGGTGTTTCTGGTAGTTTTCTTGTCACTTTGAGAGAGGATTCTAAAAGTATTCCTCCTTCAGCTGTAAAGCGTAAGACTGACTATAGGGTTAGGGAGTTAGAGAAAAAAAAAGGAGAAGCAGCGAGTAAAGAAGACAAGCTTGAAATAAAGGAACAAGTATTGTCAGAAATGATCTCTGCATTCCCATTAGATTTTATTAAAACTAAGTATATTAACGCAATTATATTTCCTTCTGAACAATACATCGCAATTGATTCTGTATCTACTAAGGATTGCGAGTCTATGAAGGGGATGTTAAAGGCATCAATCGGAGCATTGCCCGTAATTGATTATGAATGTGATTCAATGCCATCTAGTGTTATGACTTCGTGGTTGCAAGATGAAGAGAACGTTCCGGATGAGTTGACAATTCTACAAGAATGCCAACTTAAGGATGATGTTGATGAGCGCGGAGCAGTTGTTCACTGTAAAAATCAAGATTTATCAGCAGAAGAAGTTGAGAGTCATCTAGACGCAGGTAAAGTTGCTGTAATGATAGCTGTTGAGTGGAATGACTCATTAAAATTTAAACTTAAGGAAGATTTGACCATCCAGGGTATCTCCTATTCTGAATTGATGAAGGAAAGATTAAAGGATGATTGCGGTGACGGAGCAGCTTCGAGTAGGTTTGATGCAGAATTGGCTCTAACAGTAGAAAGTTTGCGAATGTTAGCGCCAAATATATTGCAGATTTTCGCTTAACAGTTTTTAAACACCCATTTCTTTAGCGAGTAATTTAACAATGTTCCGGTTTCTAACTGAAGTTAATAAATCCCCTAAATTATAAGTATTCATAACTAATCCTATGTCTCCATCAGCATCATAGGCTACAACAATAGAATCATTGGCTACAATGTTATCGTTTTTTCCTATTATCTGCTTTAGTAGATTACAGTAAGAAGCGATTAAAGCTCTCAGTTCACCATCTACGTCAATTAAGACGCCTTTACCTATACAGATGTCAGAAATGCTGCATGGCTTAAGTTCCACACCTTTAGAATGCCTTTTCACCAAGGTTTCTAGAGTTTCTTTTTTCTCTAAAATTTCTGGTAGATCTTTAACAAATTGTTTTGCTTGATCGGCTGTTTCAAATTTTTTTCGATTTGAAGCATACTTGCGATTAATTAACCAGTGGCCGTTGCCTATAAAATCCGTACCTAATATGCAGCACATAGTCTCAGAAAACTGACTATTTTTTAAAAATGTTCTTCTCACACTTAATCCCCAAATAACTATTGAATAATAACTTTTGTGATTTTCTCAAATCAATCGATATGTAAGAAATTTTAATTAGGCATAAAAAAATAAGGTCACAAAGTGACCTTATGAAACGAGTTTAACGGAAGTCAGTTTCGGCTTTCTTAGTATTGCCAGGTAATCTAGTGAAATATGATAGTTATTTCGAATTGATTCGCCTTTAAATACGCCGCCGGAATATTGATTTCTGTTGTTTATTTTATTGCTTGCTATTGTGCTCTTGGCTTTGAGCCTTGATTTATTTCTAACAACCAACAAAGGTAGGTTTTTTTCTAGTAGGATTTGCGAAACGTATGCTTCAATAGAAACACACTGATTTGCACCTTCATAGTTTTCACTTACCGCTCTTTCAAAACGAGTATAAAAAGAATCTGTCCTTATAAAAGTTAGGATTTTATTTAATTCTTCGTCGGTTTTCTTTGTAAAATCGTCCATTGAGGTGGGGATGTTTACAGATACCTTAGACAAAGATGTCGTTTTTAAAAGAGATTTTATAGTGATATTCTTTTCTATGCACAAGCTTACAGTGGTTCTGAGTGTTTCTTGCAACATGGATTTTAAATCACTACAATTTTTTTCTGGGATTACATTCTCAATCCCTTGGTTTTTGATGAACACAATAAGTAGTTCACTAATAGACCAATGTTCCCATAGATCTTGTATAGCCTTATCTTTTGCCTCTACTTCTGTTTTATTAAACATTTGCATATGGCGTTCGATTCGGCTTTTTGTCTTTTCTAAGACTTCTTTTAGGCGGTCTTTTGCAAAACTCGCCTCGAACATTATGTTATTCACATTCATTTTATGACCTTATTTTTGTATATAGACAACAATAAATAGGTCTGAATGTGGGGATCTGTAACCCGTCTATTTTAGTTTTCTTTAATTATGAAAGGTTCAGGTAGTAAAATTGGAATGTCGCTAGGTAACCAATCGTGCTCTAGAAGTTGGATGATTGGTTTAATATGGGTTTTTGTTAGACTGCCGTGTGTTTTTCTAATATGTGATATTGATTTAGTAATATTATCTAAAAATGGAGTTTCAAATATAGTCGGATCTATATGTTGTTCTAGAAGTAATTTTATTGTTTCTGCATTCTTTGGGAAAGTAAGTATATTGTTAGTCACTAATAACACCTGATTTTGTGAGTTGTAATTCTATATAAAAAGAAAAGTGAAGAATTTATATGATGGATAATAGTATAAAGTGGAAAATAAAAAAAGCATCTAGGCAGAATTGGAAGAAAATACTTCCAGCGCTGACTGATTTGCCATTAAAGGTGTTTAAAAACATACACCAACCTTGCCCTTTATGTAGGGATGGAGATGATCGTTATCGATTTGATGATAACAAGGGGTATGGTACTTATTATTGCAATCATTGTGGTGCTGGAGACGGTTTTGCATTTTTGCAAAAACGTTTAAAGAAATCAGAAGATGAAGTTTATCTGATGATGGGTGAATTCCTCGGAGTTACTTCAGGTAAAGCAAAAATCGAATTATCAGCATATAGTGACAGACAGTCAGAAATACCGGATATCCGCGTTATTGTGCCTGCGCCAATCCATTCAAAGGAAGCATATTTCAAACATTATAAGTTCGGAGAGCCTTCTAAAGTCTGGGAATATAAAAATTCAGATGGTGATGTTTTCTTTTATATTTGTAGGTTTGATTTTCCTGACGGAAAAAAAGAAGTTCTACCTATGACATATTGTCATTATTATGATTCAAGAAATAAAACTATGCGTTATGGTTGGAGATGGAAAGGAGTAACCAAGAACGAAGGTGTGAAGCGTCCTCTTTATAATCTTGAAGAGCTTTTAAAGCCTGAGAATGCTGATAAGTGGGTTATGGTAGTAGAAGGGGAAAAAGCTAGTGATGCAGGCGCTGAACTCATAAAAGAGGTTGTTGTAGTGACATGGAGTGGTGGTACTAAGGCAATAGGATTGACGGACTGGACGCCACTTTCTCGTCGTAACGTATATGTTTGGGGAGATCATGATTGCCCAGGTTATTCAGCTGCTATTGAGATCCAGAGATTGCTTTTAGAATATAACGAAAATAGAACTGTTAAACTAATTGTTTCTCCTGACTCCAAAGCAAAGGGGTGGGATCTAGGGGATGCAAAGAAAGAGAATGCTGAAATTGATAAGTTGAAGAACTATATTGGAGCAACAGCTTTTGAGAGTTTGCACTGTGAGATAAAGTAGTGGATTTAATATTATATCTATTTTTTTTAATAAAGGAGTTAGTGGTCTCGCTGGCTCCTATTCTTTTGTTTATTACCATTTTGGCTCTACTACAAAAAGTCAGTTATAACACTGTTATTGAATTGTGTGGCAGTAAATCAATTGTTTATACAGGTATTGTAGGCACAACTTTGCATGAAATGTCACATTTCATTATGTGTGTTATTTTTAGGTATGAGGTTAAGGAAGTTCGTTTCTTTGACCCTGCTCCAGATGGCACGTTGGGGTTTGTAAAGTTTTCATTTGATCCTGTTTCTCTATATCAGAGGGTAGGTCTGTTTTTTGTTGGTTTCGCCCCATTTTTTATGGCTTTATTGTATTTTTGGTTGTTTACAAACTGGATGCTTGATATTGATTTGTTGAAGTCTTCTACGAGCGATGTTGGAGCAGTGATTTCGATATTAAATTCACTAGAGTTGTTATATTTTGCTGTCATAAGTGAAGGTTGGAAAGGGCTTTGTTGGTTATTAGTTAGTCTTTCTGTTCTGTTGCATATGATGCCTTCTAAGCCTGATCTAGAAGGTGCTACAACTGGTGGAATAGTTCTAGTTATCCTATATTTTATGATTTGTTCTATTGAATATGTGATAGATGGAGACGTTAGTGGTATTAGTTTGTTTATATATGAAACAGGAGTGTTGATAACTCTTTTTTTGATGAAGCTAACGTCGATATCTTTATTGGTTTGTGTTTTTTTACTTAGTTTATATTGCTTGAAAAGTGGTATTAAACGACTACGTTCACTTCTGTAGCGGCTAAACCTTCTTTTCTGTCTTCATCAAGAGAAAAGGTTACACGATCTCCGGTTTTAGCTGTTCTGAAACCGTCCATTTTCAATTCTGAATAATGAAGCATGATGTCTTCATCGAAGCGTTCTGATACGATAAAACCAAACCCTTTTTTAGCGTCAAACCACTTGACGATTCCTTTATATTCCATTGCTATTCCTTTTAATTAACATCGTATAAGTAAGTAGCGCAATAAGAGGGGATTTACTCCTTGTTTGCTATGCCATTAGGTACATGGCACGTAGGAACATGATTTAATGCTTCAGAGCAGTGGATTGGATGATCATCGAAAAAAATATCAGCATTAAATGCCTTCACAAAGTTCTTTTTTGAAATACCTCCAAGAAATGAGGCATGCGAAGGATGAAGTCCCCAATCATCAAATGAATTTAAAACCCTTTCTATCGCTGGTTCACCGCGAGCTGTTATTAGTCCTATCTTTAAGATTGAAGGAAAGTGTTTTGCTAGAGTTGATAGCCCCATAAACAGAGGTTTGAATGGGCCTGGGTTTAGTGGAGTATTGCTCAATTTGATTTCATTTTTTTGGAAAGCATCAAGGCCATCTTTTTGGAAGATTTGTTCTGATTCATCAGAGAATAAAACAGCATCGCCATCAAAAGCTATTCTGATTTCAGTTTTATGTGTTTGATTGCTGCCAGATAATATCACTGCGCCTGGAATTCCTTGAGAAAGAGCCCATTTTACAGCTTTTACATCGTGTGAGAGAAATAATTGCACATTTAGATCGTCATTTACTACATATTGAGCAGGATTATCACCACCTGTAAATACCATCCTTACAATAGGTAATCCATAGTGTCTTATTGAATTACTAATTCTTCTTCCTGTAGTGACTGAGTTTTGAGATATAACTATAACTTCAACAGCATCAATTGTTTCATTTGTTATTTCATCAGGTGTTGTATTTAATTTTAAAAGTTTCTCAATTAGGTTGTAAGCATGTCCTTTTTTTAAAGGCGTGTTTTTGTGTTCTACTTGGTACTTTTCATATGCTTCGATGTCTTTTAAAAAGAGTTCGTGCTCTTCATTTAAGTCAAAAAGAGCTCTAGAACTTATAGCTATAACAACTTTACTTTTTAAAATCATATTATGGCCTTTATGGTTATGTTTTTTATATAAAAGCAAATTTAACATATATTTTTAACAAACTATATGAAAAGAGTTAATTATTGAAAAAAAGAATGGTAGGATGTTTGGTTCTGGTTGTTTATATAGGAATAGAGCATGACTGACACGGTGTTACCCACGGAAATATCGGCTGAAAAGGCCGTATTGGGTGCTATTTTGCTTGATCCAGATGTTTTTTATGATGTTTCAGAAAAGTTAACAGAAATTGATTTTTACAATGCCTTTAATCAAAATGCATTTAAAGCAATGTGTGCTTTAATAAATTCGGAGCGCCCTATCGATCCGATAGAGCTAGAAAAAGAAATACATAAAATTGGAGATAAGCGTACTACAGGGGTAGATGTCCTAACTGAACTTTGTAGTATTCAGGATGTTACCCCAACTTCGAAAAATGTGATGCTATATGTTGATTTGGTGCTCACCTCATCTATTAAAAGAAAAAGTATTAAAATAGGTAATGAATTAATATTTGAAGCTACATCAAAGGAGCTTGAGATAGTTGATGTAGTTGATGGAGCAACAGAAAAGCTTGGCAAGCTCTTGGAGAGTAATGCTACTAGTGAGAGTATGCTTGGTATTGATGAAGCTCTTGAACGTACTGTTGACAGAATTGAAGAATTAGCTAATTCGAAAGACCCTAATAGGTTATTGGGCGTTACTACAGGTTTTTCGGATCTTGATAAAATGACAAGTGGCCTTGTTGCTGGTGATTTAATTATAGTAGCAGCCAGACCGTCAATGGGGAAAACTACTTTCGCACTGAATTTGGCAGAAAGTTCAATGGCGGCAAACCCATTACCTACAATCGTTTTTAGTGTAGAAATGCCTACAGATCAAATAATGCAAAAATTCATTTGTTCTATTGGCAGCTTGGAATTGAATAAATTGCGAACAGGTGATTTAGATGATGGAGATTGGGGGCGTATAAGCCATGCAATGGGTGAACTTAAAACTCAAGGTAATTTACATATTGATGATGCTTCTGGAATATCGGTAGCTGAAGTAAGAGCTAAGTCTAGAAAAATTGCTCGAAAACACGGTGGAGTGTCTATGATTATGATAGATTACTTGCAATTAATGACAGTACCCCACCTTCAAGCACTTGGTAATAGAACGTTAGAAATTGCAGAAATAAGTAAATCATTAAAGGCACTGGCTAAGGAATTAAATTGTCCCGTAGTGGCTTTATCTCAATTAAACAGATCACTAGAACAAAGAACTGATAAACGCCCTATTAATTCAGATCTGAGAGAGTCAGGTTCGATAGAGCAAGATGCTGATGTGATAATGTTTATATATAGAGATGAAGTTTATAATGAAGATAGCGAATATAAAGGATCGGCAGAAATAATTATAGGTAAACAGCGTAATGGCCCTATAGGAAAGGTACGACTAGCAACAAGGTTGCATCTTAGCAAGTTTGACGATTACGCACACGTTGGTGGGTATGATAACTACTAATGAGTAAAAACTTCTGGTCTTGTGATCGAGCCATGGAATGGATTAGTTGTTTAGGATTAAAGTCACGCGAAGATTTTAGAAAGTGGCGCACTGAGCAGAATTCATGGACATATCCGATTCCATATAACCCAGAAGTGTTTTACGGTAAGAAGTTTCCAGGTTGGCCTACTTTCCTGTCATCTAGATATCTTAGTCAAGTTGAACTATACGACCTAATGCAGGATCTTGAGATAACTACACCTGAAGAATATAGACATTTTGCTAAAAACAACCAAAAAACTTATAAAATACCTATATACCCTGCTAAGTATTATGAGAAGAAGGGTGAAGTGTTTATG
>Ga0105359_10000166_pt1 | contig 52061 bp, 24 predicted proteins | sample GOMGulsemesocosm_6_FD_83659 | JGI IMG/M metagenome (GOLD analysis project Ga0105359, IMG submission 83659) | Methane-oxidizing microbial communities from mesocosms in the Gulf of Mexico - GOM8C Gulf of Mexico | ecosystem: Environmental > Aquatic > Marine > Cold seeps | place: Gulf of Mexico...
GCGTTTCTCACATCACTGCGATTGCTACTGTCTGTTGCAGATACATAAGGAACTTGAAATGTTTTCAAGGTTTTTTGATAATTGCCCACTTTTGCGGCTGTTTTTCTGTCAGGGTAATTCTCAAATGGTCCTCTACCGTACCAATTAATATTTGAGAGCGATTTATCAAGCGCTAACCGCATACCAAATTTTGGCATAAAGTTATGCTGAGTACGTTTGGGATCAGGTGTGTAATTACCCGTAACTTGCACTTCTCCTTCACCATTAATGCGGTAAGTTAATTGATAAAGGGCATTATTTGCCACCAAATGAGCAACCACGTTAACTTCAACTAAGCTTGAACTTATCTGCTTTACATTTACTGAGCTAACTTGGCGATAAGCAGCGGCATTTAGCCAAGGAGCCATGCGCTCAATAAATTTATTACGTGCTTGGTTATTGTTTACCGGTTTCCAGAAATAAGGCGCAAGTGGCTCAACCAACAACTCCTGCCCGGCAACTAGATAGCTGGTTAACTCACCCGTAATACTATCAATACTTAAAGTGGTATTATTTGTTGTTATGGCTATAGCATCATCAGTTTGCTTTACCTTAACCTTTTTTCCTGTTGACGCGACAGACATAGGGTATTGATAGGGAGCAAGTACAAATTGCTCAAAAGCGATATCAAAACCTTTGTTAGACCACACGCTATCAACTTTAGTATGAGCTGATAATTCTAATAACAATTCTTTGGCTGAATTGTTGCCATTATAAATAAATGGTACCTTAACGAGTCTTGACTCCCCTGGCGCTAACGAGAAAGTTAACTTGCCTTTTGCTATGACTTTCGATTGGCCTTTTTCTTGACTTTTAATCTGCCATACATAGTCATATGCATCGAGATCAGTAAAATCAAAACGGTTAGATACTTTAATCGTTAACGGATCATCCGTTCGTTCGAACCAAACATTTTGATGAACCTTTTTAGCTTCAAAATAACTTGGAAAAGGCTTTCTGTCGGAAGAGACAATGCCATTTAGCAAAAACTCTGCATCAGTTGGGCTATCGCCAAAATCTCCGCCATATGACCAGACTTCACGTTTAGGATTTAAGCTAAGTTTTGTTGGGTCTTTGCCATAGCTCACCATGGCGGTATTTTTTACCCTAGCTAAACCTTGATCGACCCAATCCCAAATTGCGCCACCAACATAATTATCAACAGCATAAATTTTATCCCAATGCTCCTGAAAATTACCTAATGAATTGCCCATTGCATGGGCATATTCACGTTGAATGAAAGGTTTTTGGGTTTCATCAGAGATTTTTATGAATTCATCAACGCTATTCTTACCTTCAAGCGTACGATAACTACGTTCAATAAAGTCAGAGGCCTCTCTGTCTGTATCCGACAAGATTGGACGGGATGTATCAATAGCTAGAATGGACTCTCGCATTGCCATAAAGTTGCGCCCTGCACCACCTTCATTACCCAGAGACCAAATAACAATAGCTGAGTAGTTTTTATTGGTGTGCACCATCGAGGTGGCCCTATCAACATGGGCAATAGTCCAATCAGGGTTATCACCAAGAATTTTATTTCTTGTTTTATAACCATGACTTTCTTGGTTAGCATCATCTAGGACATATAGTCCATACTGATTAGCTAATTGATACCAACGATGATCATTCGGATAATGGCTGGTTCTAACAAGGTTAAAGTTACCTTGCTTCATCAGTTTTATATCAAGCTCCATGGTTTTTAAATCAACCGTACGCCCCATTCTTGGGTGATGTTCGTGGCGATTAACGCCTTTAATTTTTATCGATTTCCCATTAACCCAAAATTGATTGTCTGCAACTTTACTTTCTTTAAAACCAAATGACCAAGGGATATATTCAACAGCCTTTCCTTTTTGATTAATCACGGTAAGCATTAAAGAATAAAGCGTAGGAGACTCTGCACTCCAAAGACTAACGTCTTCGAAATCAAACTCGACCTTGCCTTTAAATTTATTGCTGTTTATTGATGGTTTCGCTTGTTTAGAAGCAATTAACTTACCTTTAGGTGAAAACACATCCACTTTTATTTGACTTGAGTTAATCGCTTTTGAAGAGATGAGACTTGCTAATTCAAAATTTACATTGAGTGTTGAGTCTTGATAGTTATTTTTCAGATCTGTGGTAATAAGAAAATCTTGTAAGAATACTTCAGAACGAGCAATTAAATTTACACTTCTAAATATGCCACTAAAGCGCCACATATCTTGCCCTTCAAGGTAACTACCATCAGACCATCGGTATACTTCTACTGCTAAATCGTTTTCACCATTGACTAAGTATTTTGTAATATCAAATTCTGCAGGTGTCATACTTCCCTGACTGTAGCCTACTTTTTTACCGTTAACCCACAGATAAAATGCAGATTTCACCCCTTGAAACTCTATAAAAACTTGTTTATCTACTAATTCGTTTTCAACGGTAAACTTACGTTTGTAACTGCCGACAGGGTTGCGATCATAAAAATTAGTATAATTAGCTGGTGGCTCGGTCATTACCCTTGGTTGATCTTTAGCAAATGGGTATGGATGATTAGTGTATATAGGACGACCATAACCTTGAGTTTGCCAATTACCTGGCACATCGATTTGCACCCATTCACTAACATCATAATTAGTTTTGTAAAAATCAGTTGGACGCTTATCTGGGTGCCCCACCCAATTAAACTGCCACTTACCATTTAGTGATTGAATTCGACTAGATGAGTTTTTACTAGAGGCATTTGCTTTATTGGCAAAAGGACGAATAAAAGCATGGCCTTCAACTTTATTACGACTAATAACTTGAGGATTTTCCCAATCTGGAACTGACACCATTTTCGCTGACACGTTACAGGTTGCAGTGGTGCTTAGCGCTACTAAAACAGTCATTAGGCGCCTAAGTTTTAAAGCTATCATTATGTTTACCCTTTAATTGCTAATTCAACTTACTCATTAATATTTATATAGAGTACTTAAATTACCAACAAAAGGACAACGTTTTCCCTCTTATTATTTAAAAGGCTGGTGTGAACGCAAAATGGTTGTTATAAACTTTATAAAGGAGTAATAGCAGGCAGTGACTTTACAGTGTTTTAGTTTTTACTGAATCACGTATAACTAAATCAGCAATAAACAAATGCGTTTGTTTACTAGGTTTTGTATTAGCCTCACTAAGTTTAATAGCTAAATTAGTCGCATATAAAGCCATTTCGGCTACGGGGTAATGCATAGTGGTTAAACGAGGTCGACACGCAAGACCCACAGATAAATCATCAAAACCTATTACTGAAACATCTTCTGGAACACGCAAGCCAGCATCAAAAAGCGCATGTATAGCACCTATTGCCATAAGGTCGTTGTAGGCTAATAAGGCATCAAACTTACAACCTTTAGCGAGTAATGCTTTAACAGCTTGTTCGCCACCTTGCATATTGGAGCTGCCTTCTTCAACATTTGTTGCAAGTAGCTTAATACCATTATTCTCTAAGGTTTTTTTAATGCCTTCAACCCGACAAATTGGATCTCTATTTTGATAAATACTCGTCACTACAGCAAAATTGGTATGCCCAGTGTCAATTAAATGTTTTGTCGCAACCTCTGAGCCTGAAGCATTGTCTAGCCAAACACAACGGTTAGCAATTTCGGGAATATAACGATTAATTATCACTAAGCCGGGAATTTCACTAGCCAACTTAATCAATGTTTTATTATCAGAGTATTCGCTATGTAAAATAATTGCTTTACAGTTATTATCTCGAAGTGATTCAATGGCTTTAAGTTCAGATTCGGTTTCATATAATGAATTGGACATCAATAGCTTTAAGTTATTTTCTCTGGCACCTTTTTCGACGCCACTGGCTAAAGAGCCGAAAAATGACATTGAGACAGTTGGGGTAACCACACCAATGGTATTTGATGTTCTGCTCGCAAGAGAGCTTGCATTGCTATTTGGACGATATCCCAACTCTTCAATTATTTTTTTTACACGTGATCGACAAACATCCCCTACTTTGCCTTTGTTATGTATCACTCTTGAAACGGTTGCGATAGAAACTCCGGCAACTTTTGCAACGTCGTTTATAGTTACCATATTGAATTATTGGATATTTTTTATAAGTTGATTGTTAGTATATCTGACAATCAACTTATGAGCACCATTAATATACATATGACTTCTACAGCACTATTTCACTGTGAATATTTAACCCCGGTGCTTTTGCTTTAATTGCGGCACCCGTTATTGACTTGCCTATACGAATAAGTATTGCCGCCTTACCTTGTTCTGTTAGTGCCGAGCTTGTTTGGATAACCTCAATATCACCTTGTACCTCAAAAGTAATATTTTCGCCATTAACAGGCACACTATTACCCTGTTTATCTAGTAGTTCAGCATACACAAAGACCACATCATTAACACCTACGGTTGGTGCTTTTCCACTTTCATCAAGTGTTAACTTTATGCTGGTAGCACTTTGAGGTGTTGTCACTTGGTGCGTAGCAACCAATTCACCATTAATAAATGCTTTAGCGGTTAGCTGACCTGATTTAAACGATTTCACATCAAATTCAAACGGTGCATGAGCTAAATGGCTAGAATATTTATCTTGGCTTGGTGTGTTTCTTGAAATTAACTTTTCGTTTAACCAAAGCTCAACTTCATCAGCATTACTAAATACCCGCACTAAAGCAGATGACTTTTTTTGCCATTCGCTGGCTATAAAGACCATAGGTCCTGAATCAAACTGAAGAGAATATTCACTGGCATCACGCTGGCTCTGATAAAAATAATAACTGTACTTAGGTAAACGATGAATACTCATGATACCTGAGGCTTCAAGGTCGGGTGAATAACCTCGATTATAATCAAACATAACCCAATAACTATCAGAAAATGCAGGGGTTTTAAAATTGTCATTGTGAGCTTCTTGCAAGTTGCGCGCTTGCTGTAATAAACGAGCTTCACCTGAGTTCAACAATTGACGACTGGTGCGCTCTTCTTCTTTTAAATCAGCCCATGCATCTTGATTTAAACCGGCATTTTGCGCGTAATATTCCCAATCACCATATTCTGAAACGCTATAAGGTTTAGTCGGGGTTTCATAGTGTTTTTGTCTATGCTGACGCGCTTGCAGATATATATCAAACTCTGGTAACCAACCTGCCGCTAAACGTGTTGGGTCTTCTTGATGAACCACCGTCTTTAACTGCTCAACAAAAGGTTCAGGCATTGCAGATTCATTTAATGAGCACTCCCATGCAAGCACACTGGCGTGATTTCGATCACGTCGAATAAGGTCGCGACAAGTCTGTTGTATTTGTGCTTTAAACTCAGGCGTGTCTGCATAATATTGCCAGCCTAATATTGCATCTAACAGTACTAGACCTAACTCATCAGCCGCGTCCATAAATGCTTTTGAATGGGGATAGTGAGATAACCTGACATAATCAAAGCCCGCTGACTTTATTTTTACTGCATCACGATAATCCGCTTGATGCGATGTTGCATAACCAACATGAGGATATTCTTGATGACGATTAACACCACGTAATAAAGTAACTTCGCCGTTTATCAATAACTGATGCTGCTCATTGAACGCAAACTGTCGTAAACCAATACGTGTTTTCTTTTGTTCAATGAGTTCATTATCTAAGTAAACTTCACTAACCAGCTGGTATAAGTTAGGGCTTTTAGGGCTCCATAACTGCGCGTCATTAACTGTTAATTGTTGACTGTATTGTTTATCAGACCCGGCAGCTAACGTGATAATTTCATTGGTGGTTTGAGCAACTAAAACACCTTCGAAGAGTAATTTCTGTTTTAACATAAAGTCTTTATTATCGGCATACTCATTAGCGATATGGGTTTTAACGTCAACAACAGACTTGACTACATCTATTTGTGGAAAAGTAACAAACACCCCACCGCTGGCAACTTTATCGGCGTGAATTTCATCGGTGATATGTAATGGGTTTTTGATGATTAAATTAACATCACGATACAAACCGCCATAGGTATTAAAATCTAATGTTGCTAGCGGCTTTGGCCCGATTGTAGGATTATCAATATTCGCTAGCTTTACTTTGAGAATGTTTTCGATTTCAAAATTTATATCATCGGTTAAATCAATAGTAAAAGGTAAGTAACCGCCTAGATGCTCAGCTACTTTCTTGTCATTTAGCCACACTTGTGCATGACTCATCGCCCCTTCAAATTTAATAAATATTTTTTTATTTTTCCATTTAGCATCAAGCACTAATTCTTTTTGATACCAAGCGGTGCCCTGCCATTGTTCATTCACCACTAACGGTTCAATTTTTGGCGTGTGAGGCAAATTAACTAATTGCCATTGAGCATTAATGGGCTCGGATTCAAGGCGCTTGAATTGCCAACCTTTATTTATATTAACAATCTTTGATACTTCAACAGTTTCTAACTGAGTAATCTGGCTACAACCTAATAGAGACATTATTAGCGCAATGAACAACGTAACACTGGTTAGGTATGAATATGACTTTAACACTAGAAATCCTTAATAATTAAATTTATTGTTTTTTATAAACAATTCTTTACTTTATATCATCAATGGGAACGTTTTACCAGACGCAACCCAAGTGGCAAAGGGCACCAAAGCCACTCGAGACAGGTGTTACTAGTAACGTTCCACCTAACAATCAAAATAACTTAAAGGCTATTGTATTTACCCCCCCCTAACTGCATGAGGTTAGTTATAATTTACTCTTTATCGCTTTAAGCGTTCAATATACTCTCCATGAGTTAATAGCTGATTAACAGAGTGAGTTAATGATTCTTTTACATTTTTGAAATATAGTTTGCTTTGTTCTGTATTTGTAGCATCGACTAATGGATCATATGCCTCTGGAAAAACCCTCATACCTGACAATACTGAATACCAGCTAATAGGACCAAATAAATCAAGATCATTTCGAATTAAACGCCCTTGGCTTTTATAAAATGCCAATTTATTTTTCAAGCTCGCAGGGATATCTCTTTTCTGCCAGTCTTGCCAAAAAGCAGTATCTTTTCGTTGGCTAGTACAATAATGAGTTACGATAAAATCACGCAGATTCTCGTATTCACTATCCATTAAACGATTAAATTCACTCTCAGTCTCTTTTGCTAAATTCATATTGGGTAACATGGTTATAAACAACATAGCAGCACGGCTGACAAGGTAAATACTGGTTGATTCTAAGGGCTCTAAAAAGCCTGATGACAAGCCAATAGCAACACAGTTCTTATGCCACATCTTTTTACGTTTGCCGGTAGTAAATTTTATGGTCCGTGGCTCAGTTAACACTTTACCCTTTATATTTTTAAGCAAGAGTTCTGTGGCCTCTTCCTCACTACAATAATCACTGGCATAAACATAACCATTGCCCACGCGATTTTGTAGCGGAATTTGCCAACGCCAACCATGTTCATGGGCAAACGATTCAGTATAAGGTGGTAAGTTGTTATTATTCTCACTTTGCACAACAGTGGCCCTATCGACCGGTAAATAATGACTCCAATCTTCATAATCAACACCTAGAGCATCGCCCATGAGTAAAGCTCGTTGGCCAGTACAGTCAATAAAAAAATCACCTTCCACGCTACTACCGTCTTTCATGACTAGGCTTTTTACACGACCATCTTCATGCTTTCTAACTGTTTCTACATGGTCTTTCTTTAGAACAACACCTTGAGATTGTGCATGTTTTGTTAAATAGGCCGCAACTAGACTGGCATCAAAATGTAATGCATAACCCATATTAGATAAATTGTTTGGTTTTTTGGGATCAGGAATGTAAAACTTTCCGGCGTCAGCCATAACTGCGCACGGCGAAAAATCAGTATAATTATTGGGGTCACCATTAAAGTGTGCTTTTAACCAGTGCTGATAAAATTCCCAACCATTTATTTTTGAACCTACATCACCAAATGGATGCCAATAAGATTCACCAAGGTTTTGCCAATCAGTGAATTTAATCCCTAATTTGAAGGTGGCATTGGTTTTTAGTATAAAATCTGTTTCTGAAATACCTAAAAATTTTAGGTTATCAATCAAAAATGGAACTGTTGCTTCACCTACACCAACGGTACTGACCTCAGGTGATTCTATAAGCGTTATGGTTGCGTTGGTATTTTCTAAAACACGTCGCAGTATTGCTGCGGTTAACCAACCAGCAGTTCCACCACCAACGATGACATAAGAATTTATGGGCAAGGTTGAACTGTTCATTAAATACTCCACTAAAAATAGAAGAACAAAGGTGCCTATTTTAAAATACTGGAGGTTCAAATGATCCCCCAGTAATCTAACTTAAGACTCTTAATAATTTAGAAAGTGGCGTGCACTCCTATATTATATCTAGCTCCTGATAGTTCAACTAAACCCACCCGTTCACGAATACCGTGATATTGAACAACTGTTTCATCGGTTAAGTTGGTAGCCTCAAACATTATCTTTATATTTTCGTTAATGTCATAAGACGTACTCAAGTCGAGTTGCCCATAGGCTTCATTATATCGAGGTCCATCACCGTCATATCGACTAGCTAAGAAATCATCACGATAATTGTAGGCAAGACGAACCTGAACACCATCCTTGTCGTAAAAGCCAACAATGTTATAACTTGTATCTGCAAAACCTTCTAAACCACTACTAGGTTCAGGAATACCAGGACGAACCACAGAGACAGTATCCTTATCTTCACTATCTGCAAGAGTAAGATTTGCCTGTAAGCCAAAACCACTCCAAAAGCCTGACAGATAATCAAAAGTATGCATAAATGCTAGCTCGACACCTTTAACAGTACCACCTATTCGGTTAGTCGGACGACTTGATGAGTAACTAACACCACCTGTTAAGCCTTCAGAATCCCAGGCATCTTGTAAGTCCTGATCAACAGGGACATCAAACGGTCCTGTGCTGGTAAATACAGAAATAAAACTAGTGATATCTTTATAATAAAAACCGGCAGAAAAGGATGTATGCTCACCATAATGTTCATAAGACAAGTCAAACTGAGTGACTTCATAGGGCTTCAAATTAGGATCGCCACCACCTATATAGACAACATTTCCGCCCCAGCTACTCTCAGTAAAATTAGCAGACTTGTCTCTCATGTTTGGTCGAGTTATAGTTTTTGCTGAACCAAAGCGAAGATAGTCTTCATCAGTCACCTCTAACGTCAAGTTCAGACTTGGTAAAAAGTAATCATCGCTGCTAGAAAAAGTGGTATACTCTGTTGTTAATACAGGAGCATTTTGACTTGGGATTGTATCCCCACCTTTAAGGCTCAATCTGTCTATCGTAGTTGATGTACCAGATGCATCCGTATCAGTTTTCACATAACGGCCACCAATATTGCCACTCCAATAGTAATCACCCAACTCGCCTTCTAGATTTACTTGCAGATAAACCGATGTTGATTTTTCTTCAGTATTGACTGCGCCGGCATTCCCTTCATACAAGGTATTCCAACCTGCAAGAACTTTAGGATGATCTGCGGTGCCTTCCACAGTATCTAGATAGTCTTGAGAAGCACCTACATAATCTTGATAACTCGATACGGATAACCATTGACGCGGAAAATTACCGCTTACCCCTTCCATGTAATTACCTTCACCGGGAAGAAAAATAGAAGTATCTACAGCACCCCAAGTATTCGGACTGTGCCAGCCACTGCCTGTAGAACCACTGCCCATCCACATTGCTGGGTGAGTCCAATCTGCCGCGCCAGTCGAAGGGTCATTAACCATGTGTGATGGTGTAGTAGATAGTTCGCGGTTAGAGTAATTAACCCCGGTTTCTATTGAAGAAACAACACCTGCATCTATTTCATATTTAGCGTCTAATCTCACTTCGCTAACGGTATCTCTAGCTTCAGAGCCATCATAAGACTGCCAAGAAGCAAGCACTGTTGAAGGATCATTAAGATCCATGCCGGTGTAAGACAAAGCAGGAATATCACCCTGACTAAAGTCAAGTGATGTGGTACTGGCGTGAGTAGTTCCATCTTCGTTAAACCTTGTCCAGTGCAAGACTGAGCTATTATCGCCTTTATAGCTCTCTTTCGCTGTAGAATAAGATAAATCAGCGCTTAACGTCAGCCTGTCCCCTGTATATACAAAGTTGTAACCATAAGCTTCAGTTGTGCTTTCATTCATGCCTGTTGTTAACATAAATTCTAAATCGGTGTTTGCCAGCGTCGCTGTTCTTATGGTTCCACTATCAGTGACTGAGGCAGCAGTATATTCATTAGTTTGCATTGCCACCTGTATACCAGTACCTAGCTGATCGCGGTCTAATTTACTATAAAGCGCATCAAAAGTGGAAATCATGTTGTCGTTATGTGCCCATTGAAGAGACAGGTTAGCCCCCAAACGTTCACGATTTTCGTTATTCATTATATAACGAGATCGCCCAGGACCACGGCTGCCTTCCAAGGTGGTCGGTTGACCATCTTCACCTAATACCTGTTCTTTTGCCATTGGAAAACCATAACCGTTTTGATCAGGAAAAGTTTTGTTGTACTCGCTGTATGCACCCCACAGATTTCCTTTGTAGGTATCAAGGCGAGATTCAGTTTCTTTATATGAGAAGCCAGCCAATACACCAATGGTGTCATTAGCAAAAGTATTACTGATAATTCCTGAAAATTCCGGAGTAACTTCATCAGCTAAATCTTGATACTTTGCCTTAACTGATCCAGCAACATGAAAACCAACGTTATCAAAAGGACGAGCAGAATGCAGATTAACAAAACCACCAATACTACCGGCTTCTAAATTTGCAGTGGGTGATTTAATAACATCGGCACCTGAGATTAGTTCTGCGGGCAATACTTGAAAATCAAAATCTCGACTTGTACCCGTAGTAGCAAGCGTTCGGTTATTCAATTTCACCACGTTAAACTGCGGGCCAAAACCACGAATAGTAAGCTTAGACCCCTCACCATTTGAACGAGAGATGGAAACACCGGTAATTCGTTGCAATGATTCAGCAACATTTTGATCAGGCATTTTACCCATGTCTTCAGCGACAATACTGTCTTGAATACTGTCAGCGTAGCGTTTCTGTTGTAAAGCTTTGGCTATACTGCTTGATATGCCAACAACTTCAATAACTTCAATTTCATCTTTTTTGTCTTTTGCAATAGCGCTTGTACTTACAAGGACACTGGTTGATAGTGCGGTAAGAATTGCCATTGAAATCTTGGTTCTTTTACTCATGATTTTCCCTTTTAATTTTTAATAACTAGGGCTAATTGTTCTTTCGCGATTAAAACGCTTTCGTCTCTAAAAATTCAGCCACGAAGTTCAACAATCCCTAAATAAGAGTCTTTTTGCTTCTTTTGTAATGTTCATTTTCAGTTTTAATCTATATTTTTCACTTCAATAATTTTTCATTGCATTGTAGCGACCGGGACAAATCACAAAATAAGGTTGTAAGTATTAATCAACGTCATTTCTTACAGTTTTATTAAAATCGATCATAAATCCAGCAATAAAAGGGTAAGCGCTTACCCAATAAAGATCAAGTTAAATTTAAATCTTATCATGAGAACCCATAACCACCTGAAATCAATGTAAAATAAAAAGACAAAAAAAGGTAACCCCTTACCCAATAATTCAATTTTAACTAATAAATGCGGCGTGGCTATCGTTCAATATTTATTCGCTGACAAAACAAAGAAATATTCTTACTAGCCCACTGAAAAAACAAGTACCTGTATTTTTTTTCAGTTTTCTTTATTTCTTATTTAGATGATTAACACCCAAAAAGCTGGGAACGTTGCCACTTTTACTTTATAGTAAAAATAGAATATAAAATTAATGTGAGAAATCATGAAAATTATTAAGCAATTATTAACAGCAAGTTTGCTTGTTACCTGTGGCCAGCTATTCGCAGCTGACAAACCAAATTTCATCATTATTTTAACTGATGACCAAGGCTATGCAGATGTCGGTTTTAATGGCAGTAAAGACATTAGAACCCCTCATATTGATCGCATCGCCAATGAAGGAACTAAGTTCAACAATGGTTATGTTAGCTATGCCGTTTGTGGTCCTAGTCGAGCGGGTTTACTCACGGGCAGATATCAAGGCCGATTTGGCTTTGACCGTAACCCCCATATGGATCCAACAGATATTACTTCGGGTATGCCATTAGATGAAGAAATGATTTCAGAGGTATTAAAACCTGTTGGTTATACCTCAAGCATTATTGGTAAATGGCATATGGGTTCACACCCCGAACTTACGCCGAATAAGCGTGGTTTTGATCACTTTTATGGCTTCCTTGCTGGTGGTCATCGATATTTTCCTGAAGATTTAATTTATAAAGATATTGCCGAGGGTTTAGCTCAAAAAAACCCAAAGAAAATATGGACTTCTTGGTATTACACCAAACTATTGGAAAATGAAAAACGTATAGAAACTGATGAGTACTTAACTGACGAACTTTCAAATTCAGCCGTTGAATTTATTAAACGTGAAAAAGACAATCCGTTCTTTCTCTATCTTTCTTACAATGCTCCACACACACCATTACAGGCAAGTAAAGAATATTTAGATCGCAATAAACATATACCTAAAGGAAAACGTAGAACCTATGCTGCGATGATAACCGCGGTTGATGATGGAGTTGGTCGTGTACTTGCAACATTAGATGAACTTGGGCTTGATGATAATACCTTAGTATTTTTCCTTTCAGATAACGGGGGACCTGAAAAGAAAAATGCCTCTGACAACGGTGAACTTCGAGGTCATAAAGGTGACTATTTTGAAGGTGGCATTCATGTTCCTTTTGCCATGCGCTGGCCGGGAAAAGTTCCCGCAGGGCAAGTATATAATAACCCAATTAGCTCATTAGATATCATGGCGACTTTTGCCGGTTTAACTAACGCTCCAATAGCAAAAGAACGTCCATTAGATGGCGTGAATTTAATGCCTTATGTTACAGGTAAAAATAAAGAACAACCGCATGAAATATTATTTTGGCGTAACTTTGATAAAGGTATTGTTGCAGCCCGTCAGGGTAAAGATAAAACGATTTTAATGAAAAAGAAGGACCAGGCGCATTTATATGATTTAGACCAGGACCTTTCAGAAACAACAAACCTGTATAAAGCCAAGACTAAAACCTTTGATAACCAAAATGAGAAAATGAAAGCATGGGAAAATGAGCTAGCAGATAAACCAGCTTTTAAAGGCTTGCTTATGGCTAAAAAAGCCCATGCAAAGAAACTAAAAGAATATAAAAACAAAAACAAAAACTAAATATAGCTCTAAGGATTTATCTCAATGTCTAAAGTTGAAAAACCTAGTAAATCTAAGTCTTCATGTTGTAGCAGCAGTACAAGTTGTTCGCCTAATGTCAATCGCCGTCAAGTATTAAAAGGCATTGGTGCTGGTATGGCCGCGGCTACTGGAGCACTGACTATACCACTCTCTATGCCGGTAATGGCTGGCCCTTTTACCTCTGAGGCAAGTAACGGCCCAATTCCTTTAGATAAAAAATTAGATAAGGATTGGGTTAAATCACTCTATGCTAGAGGCGCAGCCACCACTTATACAGGTTGGCAGCAGCTTCAATACATTGGTATGCCCATTAGCGGCATAGGTACAGGCACCGTTTATATTGGCGGCGACGGGAAACTTTGGGTGTGGGACATTTTTAATGAAAACCACGAAGGTGTTGTACCTCAAGTATACAAACACCCTACCCTCGTTAATGAGCATGGCAGCAGCGAAATAAAAGAACGAAATGGTGCCAACTATATTAGCCCTCCTGCTCAAACCAGCCCATGGCATTTCGAGCAAGGTTTTGCGGTTACGGTTAATAATGTCCGTCGCACGTTAGACCACCAAGGCTTTGATGACATTACCTTTAAAGGTCAAATGCCGATTGCAGATATTAGTTATCGCGATCCTTCTACACAATTGAGTGTCGAACTTGAAGCAATGACACCTTACATTCCACTTGATACTGACAGGTCGAGTTATCCAGCCACGATCATGAAATATAGCTTTACTAATAACAGTGAGCAAAATATGGATATAATCGCTGAATCATGGTCTGAAAACCCTGTTTTACAAGGGAAAGCGAATCAACAGAATGCCCATTTATTTAGTGAAAACTTCACTAATGAAACAGGTACTGGATTTATCGCTTCATGTAAATCAATAAAACCTACAGCGCAAATGGAACTTGAAAAAGAGGCAGACTTTGGTTCATTTTCACTCTTTTGTTTAGATAAAAAGGCCTCAGTAAGAGCACAATTACTTCATAACATTCCAGTTAATAGGCTCATAAATGAGCTAACACTTAAGCCAAAAGAAACTAAAGAAGTCACTTTCATTGTTTCATGGTATTTCCCCAACCAAAAAGCGCTCTTCAAAAAAGAGCACCAAAATCTAAAACGTTGGTACGCCAGCAAATACAATGATGCAAAAGCAGTCACCTTAGATATTGCCAATTCAATTGATGAATTAACACATCTTACCCGATTATGGCGAGATACATGGTACGACAGTACGTTACCCCATTGGCTACTTGAACGCTCAATCATTCCTACCAATGCTTTACAAACCAATACCGCATATCGCTTAGAAAACGGTCGATTTTGGGCATGGGAAGGTGTTGGTTGTTGTGGTGGCACCTGTACCCATGTTTGGCATTATGCTCAATCAGTTGGCCGTCTATTCCCTGATTTAGAAAGAGATTTAAGAGAACGAACCGATTACGGCATAGGTTTTCAAGATAATGGCGCAATTCACTTTCGTGGCGAATACAACGATAAGGATGCCACTGACGGTCAAGCAGGCGTGATTTTACGAACTTATCGTGAACATCAAATGAGTCCTGATGCTGCTTTCTTAAAGCGCGTTTGGCCACAAGCGAAGAAAGCAGTGCAATTTCTTATTTTGCAAGATGCCCAAGGCAGTATGCCTGACGGTATTCCTGAGGGAGAGCAGCATAATACTCTTGACGCAGAATGGTTTGGCAAAGTCCCGGTATTAAGCTCACTTTATATTGCCGCCCTGCGCGCAGGTGAAGAAATGGCTCATGTTGTTGGCGATGAAGAATTTGCCAAAGTCTGTCATGAAATTTACCAACTAGGTGAAACAAACATATTGAAATTGTTTAACCCTGAGCATGGCTTTTTCACCCAAGAAATTGATGCTAACCACAAAGATGCCATTGGCATAGGTGAAGGCTGTTATATCGATCAAGTGATGGGTCAATGGTGGGCTAGTCAATTAAACCTTGGTCGTCTTTATGATGGAAAAATAATTCGTTCTGCCCTATCAAGCCTTTGGGATTATAACTTCTGTCCTGATATGGGACCATTTAGAGATTCCATTGAAACACCCAGTGCAAAAGGTCGTACCTACGCCTTAGCGGGTGAAGCTGGCCTAGTGATGTGTACTTGGCCAAAAGGTGGTCGTCAAGGTGACTGGGAAAAATACTGGCAATATGGCTATTTTCAAGAATGTATGACCGGCTTTGAACATCAAGTTGCTGGCCATATGGTTTGGGAGAGTGATGAAGAACCAGAATTTTTAACCAAAGGCTTAGCGATAATTCGCTCAGTACACGATCGTTATCACGGTAGTAAACGTAACCCGTATAACGAAATTGAATGCTCAGATCATTACGCCCGAGCAATGGCCTCTTACGGTGTTTACCTTGCCGCCGCTGGTTTTGAAAGTGATGCGCCTAAAGGGCATTTGGGATTTAAACCAAGAATGACAGACAAAGGCAACTTTAAATCAGCCTTTACTTCGGCACAGGGCTGGGGATCTTTTGAAATAATTAACCAACGAAAAGGTAATGATATTACGCTTAACGTTAAATATGGAGAATTAGCGCTCAATACACTTTCGCTTAGATTAGAGCCAAAAGGACTAACCTCAAAGACTCTTTATTTTCAGGACAAGGCTACAACGGTGAACTCCTCTCATGGTAAAGCGTCAATCGTACGAAAAGGTAAAGATATCACCTTAACCTTTGAACAGCCCTTAGTGCTTGTCGCTGGTCAGTCATTAACTTTTAAGGCCTAGAAACATAACAATGAAATTATCAACTATATTAAAACCCGCAGTAGTTACACTCTCGTTATTGTGTTCTTCTTGGATTAATGGCGTATCTGCACAAGAATCTTCTTATGAAAAAACTGAACCATGGCGTTTTATCAGCCTTGCCGATTGGCATTGGGCAGAAAAATACATTATGGGTGAACGATATGACGAGCATAAAACCGCCGTTGATGAAAATATTGCCACTTTAAAATGGATGAAAGAAGTGCATGGCGGAGATTTAATTATTTTACCCGGTGACAGCAATGGTGGTCATTGGGATACACCTAAATTCATCAAAAAATTCAATGCTGATTTAACGCCAAGGGAGTCTATTTTACAAGCTGGTAAACTTTGTTATGACGGCATGGTAGACACTTTCGAACGAGGAGGTTATTCCAACTTGCTGATGGCCGTTGGCGATCATGAAGTAGGCGATAATCCTTGGCCTGCAAATTCAGATGTTTCAAAGTATCAGGCTGAATTTAGAAGCAGCTTCGCTACTGCATTTAACTATTCTACAGGCAATGGTTCTGACACTCGGTCTTTTAAATATACTCAAAAAATTGGCAATGCCAATTCAAGACCTTTGGGGACTATTTATCAAGATACCTCATATGCTTATCAGCATAAAAATGCGCTCTTTGTCACCATGGATGTTTTTCACCAAGAAGATTATAAAGTTAATATTGGTGAACAAGGCACGGTAACCGGCACTGTGGTTGGTCCACATTTAACGTGGTTTGAATCGGTACTGTCTGAAGCGCGAAAAGACTCATCAATCAAACATATCTTTGTGCAATCACATTTGCCGGTGATCTATCCCGTACGTAAAGTCAGTAGCAGTGGCATGCTCATTGATAATGGTATTGATAATCCTTTTTGGCAACTAATGAGAGAGTATAAAGTAGATATCTATTTTGCCGGTGAAGTCCATGCTAATACAGTAACTAAAGACCCACAATCGGATTTATTGCAAGTCGTAAGCCGAGGCAATTTCTTCACTAACTTTCAAACCATAGATATCACACAAGATAAAATAGAAATGACATTACATCGTCATTTTGGTGAAAAAGTAACAGATGGCAATTACCGCGTTACAGGCACATTGAGTATTGATAAATCGACAAATAAAACCAGTATCAAAGCCACTGGTGGCCTTGCTCTGCTAGAAACAAAATCTAAATTATTACATTTCGATTTTGAACAAGACTTTGCCGAAATCGACCGCCCTATTAATGGTCTGAGTGAAAAGAAAAGTAGTTATGTTATTGACGGAAAAAAAGTGTCTAGAACCATAGCAAACTTAGGCACATTTGGTGATCAATATGATGCTCTTCATCATAATGTGAATATTGTTCCGGCAAAAAATGGCAATTCAGGAAAATTTTCACAAGACTCAAGAATGGCAGTTTTTGCAATGGGGCCATTGCAAGGAAAGCACGCTGTTGCTTATGAGTTATCCTTTAAAACTCAATCTAAAGCAAATCAAATACTCATCAATACCGCGACCATTTGGGGCAATACTCCGAAAGATTTTCTAAATTTATATTTAGATAATGGCATAGCTACGGTTGCTATTTCAGACAAAAAAATGCTGCAAGCCAGTTCAGAAAAACTCAATGATGGTAAGTGGCACACTATAAAAGTGAGCATGCCTCATGATAATGCCAAACTTTCAGAGCTGATTGTTGAAATAGATAGCAAGGTTGTTGATGCAAGTCTAACAAGCGGTGATGCACAGATAAAGTTGAATCAAAGTATGCGTTTTACCATTGGTGGCAAAGGTTATAGCAGCAATGCTTTAAAAACAGTACCTGTAACTAACTTCACCGGCTTAATTGACGATGTGTCACTTTGGACTTTATAAAGACAAACGTTATAACAATAAAACAGACAAAAATGGAAGCTATAAAATGAAAACAATAACTTTATTATTTACAGGTGCAATGCTCATTGCGACCACAATGATTACTTTTTCAAATAAAGTAAATGCCAATGAAACACTACAAGAAAATTGGCGAGCAGAGTTAGCCAGAAGTTTACCTGTACTTGGTCATCGAAACTTTATTGTTATTGCAGACTCCGCTTACCCACAACAAAGTAACCCTGGTATTAAAACAATTTACACGGGTGAAACACAAATTGCCGTAGTAAAAGAAGTACTTGCTGCGGTAGAAAAAGCACCGCATGTTAATGGCACTATTTATGTTGATAAAGAATTAACCTTCGTTGCTGAGAAAAATGCCAAGGGTATTAACGATTACCGAAAAGTACTTGATAAGGTATTAGCTGGCAAAGATATTCAACGCTTGCCACATATGGATATCATCAAAAAGTTAGATGCTAGCAGTGATTTATTTAATGTGGTTATTTTAAAAACGGACTTAACTCTACCCTACACTTCAGTATTTGTTGAACTTGGTGCAGGTTACTGGAATAGCAAAGCAGAAGCTGAACTTAGAGAAAGTATGAAATAACCATCTTTTTATACCGAGTTAAATCAAAAATGGTTAACTATTTATAGTCAGATATGCAAGGAATAGGCATGAGAAGTTATTACAGAAAATTTTTTAAGTTATCTAACAAATACCCTGACATTTTTGTTTGTATCGTCTTGCTGTTGTTTGCATTTTCAATGGCTAGTGTGGCAATTGCTAGCGATGATAAATTTCCCACATTACCTATTAGTGCTTATGCCAGTTTGCCTGATACCACTCAAGTAAAGCTTTCACCTAATGGCGATTCTATCGCTATGATTAAAAATTATAAAGGTGCATTGATTTTAATGACCTACAATTTTAAAAGTGGTGAAAAACGACACTTATTTCAAGCAGACAATAATGAAGCCATCTTAAAATGGTTTAAATGGGCAAATGATGACATTTTACTCATTAGCGCTAGCTATCCAACAAAATCAATAGGCTCTAATGTAAAATACTCCTTAACGCGTCTGCATAAATATGACTTATCCACCCCAAAAGGCTTAGAGTTACTGGTAAGATCAAGTGAAAATAAAAAAGAGCATAATGCCCAAATCCAAGACAGAATAATTAGTTACTTGCCTGAACGGCCTGATCATATTTTAATGGCAATCGATTACGATGTACCGGGAAAACCATCGATTTATGATATTAATATTCGAACTAATAAAAGAAAACGTATCAAAAAGCCAAAACATTTTGCATCCCGTTGGTATGCAGACCAGCAAGGAAATCCTCGTATAAGTGTTGGTAGAAATAAAACCAAAGTTATTTATAAACTATATGATACCAAAGGCAAAAAAATTCGTGATTTATGGTCATATAAAGTATTTGAAAAAAATAAAGTAAATATTATGGGTTTTGATATAAACCCTAATATTTTATATATCCGAGCTTTACATAAAGGTAAAGATGCCATTTTTATAGTCGATCTTAGCGATGAATCTCTTAAACGTGAACTCGTATTAGCCAAGAAAAAACGAGATGTTAAAGGCTCCTTAATTTACTCTCCAAAAACACATGCTGTAGTAGGCATAAGTCAAGGTAGCGGCGATGATAATAAAACTTATTGGGATCCTGATTACCTAGCCTTTAAAAAGGCGATAAACAAGGCACTGCCTAAAGCAAGTAACTCAATTATTAGCATGTCGAAAGATCTTAATAAGTACGTATTATATTCAAGTTCAAAAACATCAGCCGGAGACTATTACTTAGGGGATAGAGCATCAAAGAAATTAGCTCAGCTTGCCAGTCGTTATCCACAAATAAATGAAAGTAATTATGCCCGCCAGAAAAAAGTAAAATATAAAGCACGTGACGGTAAAACTATTCATGGTTTTATCACCACACCTGTTGGAAAGCTAAAAGGTAAAAAACTCCCAGCAATAGTACTACCACACGGAGGACCAATGTCTCAAACTCGAGCTGGGTTCCATTATTGGGCTCAGTTATTCGCTAACCGTGGTTATGTGGTTTTTCAGCCAAACTTTCGAGGCTCTTCAGGCTATGGCTATGATTTTGAAATGGCAGCAATTCAAGCTTGGGGGGAAGCAATGCAAGATGACTTGCAAGATGCCGCAAATTGGTTAATGAAAAGAAAATTTGTCGATTCAGAGAAGATTTGTATCGGTGGTGGTAGTTATGGTGGCTATGCCGCGTTAATGGCAGCGGTGAAACACGGAGACACCTTTAAGTGTGCAGCTAGTTTCGCAGGAGTTTCAGACCTAGAGCTTATTATTTCTAGAGCGCAAAATTTTTCCAATAGAGATGTTATAGAAAAACAAATAGGCACTGACAGTGACAAACTAGAAGCGGTATCCCCGGTTAATTTTGCAAACAAGATTAACATTCCCATTTTGTTAATCCATGGCACAGAAGACCGTGTTGTTGATGTTGAACATAGTCAAGATATGGCGGAAGAGCTTGAAGACTTTGATAAGGACTTTAGATATGTAGAAATTGAAGGCGCTAACCATTACTTAAGTGTACAGAAACATAGAATTCAAACCTTAGAAGAAATGGTTAAGTTTTTTGATAAGCATTTAAAATAAAAATATTAAAGCGTAGGTAAATAACTAATTAACTTATTAACTTATTAACTTATTAACTTATTAACTTATTAACTTATTAACTTATTAACTAACACATAAACCATAACACAAACTAAAACATGGAGAGTAAGGTGTTTAAGTCATTAAAAAATAATTTCAATGTTAACTTATCCGTTAGCATACTAATGCTATTACTTTCTTGGCAGGTTTTTGCACAAGAAAAATTTTACACGTCTCCCGTGGTAAATAAAGATAACACGGTTACTTTCTCGGTTTTTGCACCACAAGCTAATAAGGTATCGGTAGATATGTTAAACAGCGGTGTCACTAGTGTAGGCGCTACCGATATGGTGAAAGATAAAGACGGCTTATGGCAAGTTACCCTAGGGCCTTTTGAACCAGAAATTTATTATTACTTATTTAATACCGATGGCAGTAAACATACAGACAATAAAAATCAAAAGATTAAGAAATGGCTTCATTCAGTCAGTATTTTTGAAATTTCTGGTAAAACTCCTCTCCCCTACGAATTTCAACCCGTTCCACACGGTGTGATACATCAGCACTACTATGATTCAAAAACCACATCGACTCAACGTTCAGTAAATATTTACACACCACCTAATTATTCAGCCCAAAAGCAATACCCTGTTTTGTTTCTCCTACATGGCTGGGGTGGTGCAAACTTTACTTGGTTAGAATATGGAAAAATACAAAACATTGTCGATAATCTTATTGCTGCTGAAAAAATGGTTCCAATGATTTTAGTGATGCCTGATGGCCACCCTTTGGGACGAGAATTTGAAAAATCACCTGTAAACTGGGAAAGCTATACCCAATATTTAAATCAAAACAATCCAATGTTAGACCAAGATATTAAAGATGACCTAATACCTTACATAAAAGAACATTATTCAATTAAAAAAGGAATGAATAATTTTGCTATAGCTGGCCTATCTATGGGAGGGCAACAAGCCATCGAAATAGGCTTTTCACAGCCAAGTACCTTTGGCTCAGTTATATCCTTAAGTGGTAGTTATTACGGAGAACAGCAATATCAAAATCTTTCCGCACTCAATTCAAATGTTAAGAAAACAAATTTAGACACTCAGTTATTTTGGTTAATGTACGGCAAAGATGAGTTAACTCATAACGAATCACCTAAAAAGCTTAAAAAATGGTTATCAAAGAAAGGGGTTCAATATCAATGGACAGAAGAAAAAGGCGGACACGAGTGGGACACTTGGCGAAAAAATGCCGCGAGATTTTTACCAAAAATATTTAGATAATTACCGATTTGCAACCATCAATCAAAATGTATGTTTTAGAGTGCACTTTGAAAGATAACTGTTGTCTACGTAAAGTATTGTAAAACCAATATTTATAAATAACATTCTATTTTACGATGCGGTTAAAGCAATGAACATTGGAATACATAAATAATGAAACCATTTTTTATAATACTGCGAATTTCACTAATCATATTGCTAAAACAGGGCTTAGTGAAGCTGATGTATTGTAATGGAAATAATGAAAAATCAATGGAGAATAAACATGGTTAAGTCAGGAATTTTTGCCATTATGGCATTGTGTTCACTCTACACATTCGCAGCCGCAAATAGCCCTTATGTGCATATAACAGGAACCAATGATGCCGAACTTGTTATTTCTGACTTCACTAAAAAGAAAGCTAAATTTAAAGCAGTAAATGCTTTAGTCAAATCAAACAAGGGTATGGTTATCACCTTTACAAAAGAAGACGGAAGTATTGAGGTTGCTGCTCCCAAGTCAGGTTGGGATCTTAAACATTATTCCGCTTTCGTTGCTGATATCCGTAATAACAGTAATAAACCGCTTTCACTCGAAGGCCATATTGCCAGAAAATCCAATATTCGAGGTTATCTACATCTAGCCCCTGGTGAAACGGGCGCTATGATCATTTACCTGATGCGTGGACGTAAGGCATTCAGTGATTCTCGCAAGCAAGACTTCCCACATATGGCGGGTAAACCTGGCGGTCTGATGGAGCATTATAAGCCCTATAAGTGGGACAGTATTAAGTTCTTTCTACTCAAAGATTTAGATGGTACCGCTGTAAATAAAAGTATCACTTTATTAAACCTTAGAGGTTTTGGCGCTAATGCCGTTTTATCTAAAGCTGAGATGAAAAACTATTCGCCATTTATTGATCAGTATGGCCAGTTTAAACATGAAAATTGGGCGCTTAAGGTTAAATCTCCCGAGGATATGAGACGCTCTCTTGCATTAGAAAAAACTGAAATAAGCCAGAGTCCACGTCCTAAAGAATGGAATAAATATGGCGGTTGGAAAAATGGTCCTGTTCTTAAAGCAACTGGTCACTTCCGAACTCAAAAGATTGATGGTAAATGGTGGTTAGTAGACCCTGAAGGTAATCTGTTTTGGTCAAATGGTATCTGTGGTATTAGTTATAATTCCAACAGTGACTTATCAAATGGCAAGCAGGAATTTTACCAACAACTGCCACAAAAGTATTCAACTAAGTATGGTGCTAACTTTTATGTTGAAAACCTCAAATTAAAATATGGCAAAAACTGGCAGCAAAAAGCAAAACAACATGTACTAAGCAGAATGCCAAGTTGGGGAATAAACTCCTTTGGTAACTGGAGTAAGCCGGATTTATACCAAAATTCTAGCATTCCCTATACGGTTCCAATTCACACAGGTAGTGCCCGGACAAGTGAAAAAAACTTACGAAACTATCTTAGGAAAACACTTGCTAAAGGTACCGTAACAAAAGCCGCTAATGATCCTTGGTTAATTGGTTACTTTGTTGATAATGAAATTCAATGGAAGCGAGAAACTATGGCTCCCGAGCTTTATTACCGAATCGTCAGAGAAGAATTGAAACGAGTCGCCCCAAATAAACTTTACCTTGGCAGTCGTTCAGCTGGTCATATCGGCGTGTATGGGGGGCATGGTAATAAATTAGATAAGCGTGCCCAGGCTGCCGCCGTAAAATATGTCGATGTACTAAGCATTAATCGTTATCGATTTTCCCCCTCAGATATCATTATGCCTGAAGGTGCAGACGTACCTATCATTATTGGCGAATATCATTTTGGCGCCGCAGACAGAGGCATGTTGCATCCCGCTTTTAACGGCTCAGTAGGCTCTCAAGAACAGCGCTATCATGCATCTAAACATTATATCAAGGAAGCCTTGTTTCACCCGAATATTGTCGGCATTCACTGGTGGACATACATTGATACGCCGCTAGCAGGTACCAGTAAACAAGGAGCAAACTTTCAGGTGGGATTTATAGATATTACCGATACTCCCTACCCTGATGTAATAAACGCCTTTAAAGAAGTTGGCTTTAGGTTATATGAAACCCGAACAAAAGCAATAAGATCACAAAATTGATGTTGTGCTGATAAATGCCAAAACTCAATCTAAAATATTCAAACTAGGAACTAAAATGAAAGCGCTCATTACTCTATTACTCCTTGTCTCTTTATTGAGTTCCTGTGCAAGTTCAATTAACACCGAACAGCACCTGTTTATTTTATCAGGGCAATCAAATATGGTTCAAATGGATCCTGAGATTACATTCAGACCCAAATTAGAATCTGAATTTGGAAAAGATAATGTCACCATAGTGAAATACGCCAAAGGGGCTCAACCTATTAGCCGATGGATAAACAACTGGCAAGCAGAAGATGGTACATCTCCTGAGGATAGTGGCGACTTGTACGATCGCTTAATGACTAAGGTACAAACTGCGTTAAAACATAAGCGCTATGACACCGTGACGTTTGTCTGGATGCAAGGTGAACGAGACGCCAGAAAAGAACATGGCGGGGTATACGCAAGCAGTTTACTTGCGCTATATCAACAATTATCTAGTGATCTCAATCGTACAGATATCAACTTTATTATTGGCCGCCTCAGTGATTTTGGTCTTCAAAAGCAAAACTATTCTGACTGGGGAAAAGTGCGTCAAGCTCAAGTACACGTTGCGACTCAACATCCTCGTGGTGCTTGGATTAATACTGATGATCTTAATGACGGTATCAATAAGAAGGGAAAAAATATCAGCAATGATCTACATATGTCTTTTGATGGCTATAAAATACTAGGTAACAGGTACGCTGAAAAGGCAATAAAATTAATAGAGAACAACCGTTAATACACTAAATCAGCAACCTCTATTACGTCTAGGAACCAAACTTGGTGCGACATTTGTGCTGCATACATGGGGCTCTACGATGACCCATCACCCGCATGTACATGGTATTGTACCTGGAGATAGATTATCGACTGACTCAGAGTGCTGGGTATCATGTAAGTCAGGTGTCTTTCTTTTCGCGTACTATCACGATTATTTAGGCGTTTGTATTTAGAAAAACTAGCTCAAGCATATCAGCAAAATTCGCTGATTTTTTTTCGGTAAGAATGAGCTACTTGAGGATGAGGAGTTATTTGCTAAATAGCTTGCACCATTACGCAAAAAAGAATGGATTGTCTATGTTAAGCGTCCCTTAGTATTCGATTACTTGTCGCGCTATACCCATGGAGTGGCGAGACCTAAAGTCGTTTAGTGAAGTGATATAGTAATAACGTGAACTTTCGCTGAAAGAATTACCGTACGAAAGCTTCCAAGCGTTATCGTAGCATGACGCTAAATAATAATGAGTTTATCCGCAAGTTTTTGTTACACACTTCACCGTCAAGATTTCATCATGTTCATCACTATGGTTTGATCTCCAATACTGGTTGTAAAAATAACTTGGTGAAGGATCGACAATTGCTCAACGTAGTTGAAGTCATTCTTGAAACGAAGGACTTAGTTGAAGAAAATTCTTTTAAGCAAGAGCCAGCCTTTGTCTGCCCAGAATGTGGCTGACCGATTGTGATCAACGAAATATTAATCAGTCAGTTTAAACCTCGGGCACCGCCGATGAAACTTATGAATTAATAGGCGCTACAAGGCATTAAAAGTTGTCAAACACTTGATAAAGGAAAGTTTTTCCTGAAGAAAAAAATCATCAAAATAAACTATACTTTAACTAAGAAAAGCCACATAAAAGTGATTTATGCTCAATAAGATAGCTTTTCAACCTTCAGTGATTTCAGTATTTTCTCACTTCACAACCAGCCATAATGTAACAAATCCCCATAATAAGCACCTAGTTCACGCAGTTTCCACAATGGAGTTTTGTTCGACACCAGCCTGACTAAGATGGGGAGTGATTCTTTGGCTTGAGATTGGCGGTTGGTGACAAACAAACCTGAACAAAGCAGCCATTCATAATAAAATTATTAACGCACATTTTGTACCAATAATCTTTTTTTGTGTACTACTCTCTTTATGTATTCTTACAAAATTTCAGCTTCTTTATTCTTAAAGCAATAGTAAAACTAGTCATTAACTTGATAAGGCTAATTACTGTACTTTGTTAATACCCGTTTAAATTCGCTTATCTGTACAGGCTTCGCAATGAAGTCATTCATTCCAGCAGAGGTGAATTTTTTCTTATCTTCCTCGAATACATTAGCAGTCATCGCAATAATAATGGGACTACTTTTACCCAATACTTCAAATATCTTTTTAGTGGCGGTAATTCCATCCATTTCAGGCATCATAATATCCATAAAAATAAGGCTGTATGGACAAGTTTTATTATTCACAACCATCTCAACAGCCTCTAAGCCATCAGAAGCAACCTCACACTTATAGCCTAGTTTGTTAAATATCATTTTTGCGATTTTTTGATTAATAGCATTATCTTCTACTAATAAAATTTTATGAGGGTAGTAACTTGCAAACTCATGATCTTCAAAGTTATTTATTTTCTCTTCGCACTCATTGTTTAATAGAACGATATGTCCATGCTCAAGAGGGATTGTTAGTGTAATACTTGTCCCTTCTCCTAACTTGCTTTCAAGTAATATATCACCTGCCATTAACTCTGCTAATTTGCTACAAATAGCTAAACCTAAACCTGTCCCTCCAAATTGTCGTGTGGTGGATATATCTGCTTGTGTAAAAGCTTCAAAGAGTAATTTTTGAGCTTCAGGTTTAATGCCTATTCCATTATCCGTAACGCTAATCTTTACTAAGCTATGTGTTTCATTAATCAGGTTATGCCCAACAGTTAAGGTTACAAGGCCTTTCTCTCCTGTAAACTTGATGGCATTGGATAAGAAGTTACTCAAGATCTGCATTATACGGGTATCGTCACCGATGAAGTAGGGAGGAACGTCTGATGCAATATTTTTTTTAAGTATAATTTGATTTTTTGAAGCAACAGCAGAGAACAAGAATATAAGGTTATCGATAAATTGATTAAGCTGAAAATTTTCTTTTTCTAGTGTTAATTTACCTGCTTCAATCTTAGAAAGATCTAAAATATCATTAATGATCACCATAAGATTATCGCCACAAGATTTTATCGTACTTGTCATCTCTCTTTGTTCATAGGACAAGTCAGACGCATTGAGCATTTCAGTCATTGCAATAACACCATTCATTGGTGTGCGAATTTCATGAGACATATTTGCAAGAAATAGAGATTTTGACTCAACTAACTCACCAGCGGTTTTAGTAGCAAGCTTTAATTTATTCTGGCGAGCTACTCTTTCTGTAATATTAATTTTAACCGTTGAAAAACCATCTAACTTCCCAAATATGTCTTTCTTTGGAAAAATGGTCGTTTCAAGCCAGTACAGTTCACCTTTTTTATTTTTATTACATATTTCACCTTTCCATATCTCACCTTTATTTATTTTTCCCCACATACTTTGCCAAAATTCTTTGGGGTGAAACATAGAGCTAACCGTATTATAACTAGAACCAACAAGCTGATTTTCACTATAACCAGAAAGAAGACAAAACTGCTCGTTAACTTTAGTTATTACGCCATTTACATCGGTTTCAGAAACTAAAGCGGCAACATTTAAACTATCTATTTGTCGTTCTAAATCAATAATAAGTGATTTTTTTTGTATTAAAAGTTTGCGAACCAAAAAGTAATAAATAAATGGTGCTGTGGTAATAGTTAAGAGTATTGAGTCAAGAAGCATCTCAATAGTTTCTGAGTGAACATCGATGTAGGAAAGTAGTAGCATGATCAAAGATTCAGAAACAAAAATAACTGCAATGATTATCAGGAATGATTTTAATTGGTATTTTTGGAATTCTTTAAAGTCCGACATAACTCGCCTAATTTTAACTTAATATAAAAACGGATAAAAAAACCAATGCACAACACAAATATATTCTCTTCAATATTAGCTCAATAAATATTTTTTGGTACTATATAGGACCAAGGGATGGAGAAGTTCAGCTCAAACGGTATATTGAGCTTAAAACAGCCTGGCATGATTATGTTTAGCGCTAGTCTGATTCAATAAAATTTATATATCACAAATTTGCTGTGACTTTTTTGCACTCTAGAATTTAAAAGAGTTAAGTTTCTATCTGATCGCAATATTCTAAAAAGCAGCTACTAGTTAACGGATTTTTTCTGTCTAAATAATGACAATTATACATATTGTTTATAGCATACTCCCTGAAATATTAAAGTGGGGGATGGCAGTTGAACTAAAACTTGAACTGTAGGCTTAAGATGTATAAGTCGTGATCAAGACAGGCAGTTGCAAAAGCCGCCATAGCTGTCTGTCACAAAGTTAGGTTGGGCAAGAGCAATATCCGCATTTCAGAAGTTAGAAAATTAAACACAAGATGAATCTTTTCATTAAAAAGATTTCTGAGCTTAGAACGATGATTTAAGGCCTAACTTTTATTTAATGATAAGTTAAACTAAGCTTAAAATATGTTCGATTATTCGGTGAGCTTTATTTGTTTAAAAAGATAAAAACCTTCATTAAAAAGTTAAGACTCCAGTTAATATTATTTCATTCAATTCTAATTTTAACCTTTATCAATTCTTCAACTGTCTTTGCAGACACTCATTCTGCTGTCTATCCTCCCATACGTTTTCAGCATATTAATAGTGAAAATGGCTTACCAGAAAATTCTATTCTAACTATTTTACAAGATAACACTGGTTTTTTGTGGTTTGGTACACAAGAAGGTTTAGTAAGGTATGATGGCTATAGTTTTAAAATATTTAAACATGAGGCCAATAATAGCAATTCCCTTTCAGATAATTACATTAACTTCTTGACTGAAGATAGCCAAGGTAATCTTTGGGTGGGGACCGAAACTGGTGGTCTCAATCACTTTAATACAAAAACAGAGCGGTTCACTCATTATCGTCACCAAGCAAATGAGCCAAACAGTTTAAGTCATGATCAAGTCAGATACATTACAGAAGATACCCAAGGCAACTTTTGGATAGGAACTTGGGGAGGCGGCCTTAATCACTTTAATCCAAAATTGGGAAAATTCACTCATCATCGTCATCAAGTTAATAAACTTAACAGCTTAAGTAATGACTATATTACAACTATTGTGCAAGATAGTCATGGCAACCTTTGGCTAGGAACAGGCAGTGGTGGCCTTAATCACTTTAACCCTAAAACACAAGTATTTACCCATTATCGTCATCAAGATAGTGATCCAAATAGTTTAAGTCATGACAATGTCCTTAGCATTATAGAAGACAGTCAAGGCAATCTTTGGATTGGAACTGGTGGCGGTCTTAATCATTTTAATCCAAAAACAAAACACTTCATCCAGTACAGTCAGCAGATCAATGGAGCAAATAATTTAAGTGACGACGTTGTTTATAGTATTAAGGAAGATACTCAGAGCAATCTTTGGTTCGGAACCTATAAAGGCGGACTCAATCATTTTAATACAAAAACAGGAATATTTACCAATTACCGTCATAAGAGCAACGACCCCAGTAGTTTAAGTCATAATTTTGTCTTAAGTATTAATGAGGATAATCAAGGTAACCTTTGGGTGGGAACCTTTGGTGGTGGTCTTAATCATTTCAATCTCCGAAGGGGCCGATTTACTCCTTACCGTCATCTGAGTGATGATAAAAATAGCTTAAGTTATAGTGATGTAACCAGTATCAAAGAAGATAGTAAGGGCAATGTGTGGGTGGGAACTCGTGGCGGAGGCCTTAATCATTACAATCGAAAAACGCAAAACTTTACCCGTTACAGTCATCAGGATGAGACAAACAATTTAAGTCATGACGCCGTTTATAGCATTATGGAAGATAGTCAGAGCAATCTTTGGTTCGGAACTTATAATGGGGGGCTCAATCATTTTAATTCAAATACTAAGCAGTTTACTAATTATCGCCATCAACCCGGTAAAGCAAACAGTTTAAGTCATGATTTTGTCCTAAGCATTATAGAAGGTAGCCAGGGAAACCTTTGGATAGGAACGTTTGCTGGAGGCCTTAATCACTTTAACCCTGAAACACAAGTATTTACGCATTATCGTCATCAAACTAATGAGCCAAATAGTTTAAGTCATGATAATGTCATTGTTATTAAAGAGGACAGCCAAGGCAATTTTTGGATAGGAACTTGGGGAGGCGGCCTTAATCACTTTAATCCAGAAACGAAAAAGTTTACCCAATATCGTCATCAAACTAATAAACCAAATAGTTTAAGTCATGATTCTATCTATAGTATTATAGAAGATAGCCAGCGAAATATTTGGGTGGGAACAGGTGATGGACTAAACCGTTTTAATTCAAAAACAGCAACGTTTACGCAATACACCACAATTAATGGCCTACCTAACAATGTTATATACAGAATTGAAGAAGATGATCATGGCGATATTTGGCTGAGTACAAATAAAGGGTTATCGCATATGAAACCTGAACTCGAAACATTCAAAAATTTTGATGTGACAGATGGTCTGCAAAGTAATCAATTTAATTTTGGTGCTTCATTTAAAAGTAAAAGTGGGGAATTGTTTTTTGGTGGCATAAATGGCTTTAACCGCTTTTATCCTGAAAATATCACTGATGATAAACAGGCCCCTATTGTGATGATAACTGAGATGCTGTTATTGAATAAGCCAGTGTCAATTGCTCAAATTGATAGTCAGTTTTCCGTTAATACTAAGCAAAAAAGTAACAATGAAGATAGAATATTTAGTTTAACTAGAGCAATTCACCAGACTAAATCGATAACACTAACGTATCAAGATAGTATTGTTGCGTTTGAATTTGCGGCATTACATTTTTCTACCCCCCAAAAAAACAAGTTTGCTTATCAGTTATTAGGTTGGGATGAAGACTGGGTGTCCACTGACTATAAAAACCGCAGAGCAACATACACTAACCTGCCAGATGGTGATTATACCTTTAGGGTAAAAGCGAGTAACGGTAACAATTATTGGAATGAACTAGACGCTTCATTACACATTACTGTACTTCCACCACCATGGAGAACTTGGTGGGCGTATACCTTATATTGTATGTTTTTACTCAGTTTAGTTTTTGCTTTTATTCGTTCACAGCAAAAAAAGGTTCTTTTTGAGCGAGGTCTTAATGAACAGCTAGAGAGTAAGGTCTTAGCACGTACCGCAGAGCTTGAATCACAGAAACAAGAAGTCGAAGCAAAAAACAAAGAAATACTAGCTGCCCAAAAACAACTCATTCAATCAACCAAAATGGCATCAATTGGTACCATGACCTCTGGTGTTGCACATGAAATCAATAATCCCACTAATTTTACTCATGCCGCTGTTTATATGATGAGGGATGAAATTAACGAAATAAAAAATTTTTTAAAACATTTGGCTGGTGGCGACGATGCAGAGCCTGAAGTATTAAAATCTTTTGATGATAAGTTCACCAGATTAGTTGAGCTAACTAAAACTGCATTTGAAGGAACTGAACGTATTAAAACGATAGTTGAAGACTTACGAACTTTTGCCCGCCTAGATGATGTTAAACAAGCTACAGTGCGGCTATCTGACTTGTTAAAATCAACAATACATTTAGTAGAAACTCAATATGATTCAATCGTCATTGAAACACAGTTTCATTATGAACCTTTATTTACATGTTTTCCTTCCAAGATCAATCAAGTTTTTATGAATGTAATTGTCAATGCTTGTCAGGCAATTGAGAGTAGAAAATTATTGGAAAAAACACTTGAGGGTAAAGTAACGATTAAAACAACTCAGAATGATAACCAACTTATGGTTACCTTTGAAGATAATGGCTGTGGTATTAGTGATGAAAACTTACAGCGTATTTTTGAACCCTTCTTTACAACGAAAGATGTGGGAAGTGGTACGGGTTTAGGCATGGCAATATCGTTTGGAATTATTGAAGATCATGGCGGCAGTATAAAAGTTAAATCGAAGGTAGGTGAAGGAACAAATATAACAATGACTTTTGATGTGTAGCGCTTCAAACTCACTTTAAAACTCTTTTAAATTGATGCCCGGTTTGGAGACCCAGTAGACTATTTATTGTAGTGAATATTACGATAAATTCTTGCACATAACTTCATAATAACAAGTCTATTACAGTTTTCTACTAAAGCTTTTCTAAAAAATTCAATGTCGTTGCTCCTATCATTTTATATTTTGGGTAGAATATATTCTTTAGCAGGAATACGAACTGTTATAAAGAATAACTATATATTAGTAAGTATTCCTTGAATTTATAACTAGGGTTTATTCCAAACAACTTTGCTCATTTTATTTTTAAATTCCTTAATTAGCGCTTTATATTGAGCGTTATTTGCTAGGTTATTCCACTCACCAGGGTCTTGCTCTAAATCGTATAACTCATGACTGCCATCAGCCATCACGGTGAATCGGTATTTATCAGTTACTACACCATGACTCCCCTTGGCTGAAGTATGGGCAATATTTTCCCACTCAACATCTTGTCCATGCTCTGTATTTTTATGTAATAGCGGGACTAAGCTATTACCGGGTAATTTTATGTCTTTGGGTATATCAATACCGGCAAGTTCTAGTAACGTTGGATAAATATCTGTATTTTGTACTAACTCGCTGATTACTGTACCACCTTTGGTATTTGGCGTTTTAATCATCATTGGGTTTCTAAGAGAAACATGAAATGGAGTGTTTTTTCGCCATAAGCCATGATCCGTTAAATGATAGCCATGATCTCCCCAAATAATGATAACCGTATTGTCATAAAGCCCTTCTTCTTTCAGTGCACGAATCACTTTACCCATTTGAGCATCGACATAACTGGTGCTGGCCATATAGCCTCTAATTAGCTTTTGTGCGGTTTCATCATCAACACCTTCATTCCATTTGCCGTTTCGCGTTTTGCTTTTATATTTATCCGCCTCAAAGTCTGCTTTTGCTGCCTTAGGAAAATTGGCAATTTTTCCAGCATCCTCAGGATACATGTCAAAATACTTTTTCGGCGCAACCCATGGCATATGTGGCTTTGAAAAACCACTCACGATCATGAATGGTTTAGTTTTGTCTCGTTTATTCTTGATATAATCGATTACACTTTCAGCGACTTGCCCATCCTTTAAGAAATTATCCGGTGCGTCAATTGAGGCATACATGAGTGAGCCAGGCCCTGCCCCTTTATCTTTGTATATTTGTATTTGATCTTCTCGGCCACCAATATCAACAATTCTTTTTAGAACTTTAGCTTCGCCATCTTTGGTTTTACCTCCACCCCCTGCAATATCCCAAGATGCCCTGTCGCCTTTAGGTACTTTCCCGTGATATAACTTGCCTTTTGTTGCAGTCCAATAACCGGCTTCTTTTAGTACCCCTGGCCAAGTCGCTTGTTTTGCGATCAACTTTGGGTGTTTGTTATCTTTCCAATTTTCTGCTTGAAGATCAAAACGCACGCCCGTTAACATTGAAGCTCTGGAAGGATTACATAAAGGATAACTCACGTATGATCTATCGAACCTAACAGCGTCATTTGCAAATGCATCTAAGTTGGGTGTAATAGGCTCTGGTTCACCATACGCTCCAATTAATGGTCTCAAATCATCAATGGCTATAAATAAGATATTAGGTTTATCTTGTTTTAGTTTCTGGGCAGGTGTTTTTGTAGCACTAGCACTACTTGCGATGATACATAAAGTACAAATCACCAGCGTTTTATTGAAAAAAACCTTCATCATCATTTATTCCACCTTGTTTCATATAATTGATAACCAATTTTCCTAACCGCTTTAATCGTTTCTGGATAAGGGGTATCAGTAATATCAACTAAACCTATTTGATAGTTTTCGCCATCCCCTCTTCCTGTAATCGCTTGAGCACGATATTGAAACCAATGTGTGCCGATAAACAGAGGGTTGTTTAAGGCACTTTTTACATACTCAAAGTAATGTTGTGCCCGTTCTTGCTGACTAGACACTTCTTGCAAGCCCGTGTGGAATACGCCTCTATCCATTGCGCCAAAATGAAACTCAGTCGCCATTAACGGTTTGCTTAACCCTTTAGCTCTCGATGTAAAATCTTTCAAGTTTCGGTGATAAAGATTATAAGAAATAACATCAGCGTATTTTTCCGCGGCTCTTAATACCACTTCATTGGTATCCCCATGAACTCGACTACCAAGGTAAAGATGATTTGGAAAAATACTCTTCACACTGTCACGGCAAATCCGATAATACTGATCAACCATTTGTTGATAGAACCATTTCCCGTCGGCACCAATGATTTTACGATCTAACTCTTTTCGGTTTGCTAACAGGGCATTGAATGATTTAAATGTTGTTTTCCATGACGAGTTTAATTTGGTTATATCACCATATTTATTTTTTAAATAATCGACAAAAAACAATTTTGCTGGCTGGTCTTTCTTGGCACTGGTAATGATTTTTGCATAAGACCAGTCTTGATAGAAATGTAATTCGTTATCAACAAAAAAACCTATATTCCAAGGTGAATCAGCATTTTCGCTACTCTTCTTTTCAATTAAGGCGCGTTTAATATTTTTAGCGAAATTTTTATGCCAAGGGTCGGGGAATTTTTCATCTAACATCTTACTTTTATAATGAACCGCGACAGTAAATGGCGTTTTATCTTCACCCGTATTTTCTGGTTGCGACCAATTACCATAAGTATTCATACCCCAACTTTTCAGGCGCTGGTGATTGCGCTTAATCGCAGTTTTTTTCCAATCATCACCATACTTTCTAAATAGGTTTGCTTGGGTAAAATCAAAACGTTCTTGAGAATAAAAATCAGAAAACTCCCCCCATTTACCGGGTAAGTCTTTAAAGTAATTTTCTCGACCTTTAATCAAAGTATTAGCGCCTTTATGACCCACGCCTGTCACACCATGAGACCAGAATAAATACCCTTGTGGATCAACAAACCACCACTTTTCATCAATTTGTTTAGTGTAAAAGTACCCTGTTGCTTTCTGTTTAGGGCCTTTTAACCACCCGCCATACTTTGAGCGATTTTCAGGGGCAGGATTTGCTTTAAGATCTGCAAGCTCTTGTTGCTCTCTAGTTTGCCATTCTTTTTCATCTTGCAATTTACCTGGGTACTGTCCTTGCAGATATTGTCCATATTGATCGACAAAGGGAAATGAGGTTTTTTGTGGGTAGTCAAAGAGTTGGTCATAGGTAAAAGGCACAATATCTTTGACAAGATATGAGGCTTTATTTGGTATGGGGTTATTTTTATTTAACATTGAAAAGCTAATTCTACCAATGCTGGTAATATCGATACCTTTCCAATTCTCCATAACACCATTAGGCCCAGCTTTCATTTTTTTGATCTGCGGGTAATTATGTTCAAACGCTTCACTCGTTATATAGAAATAAACTAATAAGTCTTTTGTTTCACCGGGCTCTAGGTAAATTGAGTTATCAATAAATTGCCATTTTTCACTGTTTAGCGAAAAAAGTTTAACTTCAGGGCTTATTCTTTTGTCGCTGGTATTTTGCAGTACCACTTTTAGACCATGGTATTTCGATAAATCCCATACTTTAGCTTTAGCAGGAACTAGATTAACGACACTGCCCTTGCGGGCTTTTAAATGAATTTCTATTTCAGAGTCACTTGTCAATTTAGCAGCAGATTTTACGCTGTTAAGTTTACTGTTTTTAGCGGCTAAAAATGATTCAGCCTTTGCTAAAAATGAAGTACAAAAAAAGAATAACAATAGTATTGAGATAGTTTTACTAGTAAAAAATTTCACTTAAGAACTCCGAGCTCTACTGGCTATAGAAATAAAAACGCTCCAATGTAGGAGCGTTTTAAATTATTCAAAACTTATTTAGCCGTTAACTTTATTGGCTTGATATGTAGTTCCTTGCTATATGCACTCACTGTCATATTACCTATTTGTCCTTTTTTACTACGGACAACGACCAACGCTTTGCCATTAAAGGCACGACGATAATCAGCAACAAACGGCTCTACTGTTGCTGAATCGCCATTACCAACAGCAATTATTTCTCCAGGACCTTCTACCTTAAAGTGAATCAAGTTATCAGCATCAGGAACAAAGTTACCCTTTTTGTCTAATACGTCAGCTGTGATAAAAGACAAGTCATAACCATCAGCATCAATAATACTTCTGTCTGCAGTTAACTGTACTTGTGCAGGAATACCTGCGGTAAAGATTTGTTTTATCGCTACAACTTTACCTTTATTGTATGCAACAACTTTAATGTCACCGGCATGGTATTTAACATCCCACTGCAGTCGGTACGGCGAGTCAAAGTGTTTCATTTTTTTCTTATAGCGTAGCTCAACAGGAATACGCACTTTGTCAACGCCCATCACTTTTTTGCCATGAGATTTACCATTAACAAATAACTCTACTTCTTCGGCATTGGAGTAAGCAATAACAGGGACCGTTTGACCAACTCGGTTTGGCCAGTTCCAATGTGGCAATACATGCACCATAGGCTCAGTTGTCCAACGACTTTGATACATATAAAAGCGGTCTTTAGGGAAACCGGCTAAATCTACCGCGCCAAATGACGAGCTACGCGCAGGCCAATCAGCATTCCAATAAAATTTATCACCGTGATCACGACCACCATAAGGTGTCGGCTCTCCTAGATAATCGAAACCTGTCCAGATATATTCGCCCATCACACTTGGATTTTTATCTAATGCATCCCACTCAATATCGGGAATATAAGCCCAGTAAGGTGCGTAATTGTCATAGCTACTGACATACTTAGATGGATGTTTTTCTAGTGGCTTAACAGGGAAATGATATTCACCACGTGTACTAACAACAGACGAGGTTTCTGTACCAAGTATCGGTTTATCAGGATACCTTTTGATAATATCGACATATTCTGTCGCTTTGTAGTTGAGGCCAATAATATCTATTTCATCAGCAATTTTACTGCTGACAAAAGCTGGATAGTCACTAAGACCCGCTGTTACTAAACGAGTTGGATCGGTTTTTTTAACGATGTTAGTTAATCGTTTCGCGTATTTCCAACCATCTTTTTTCTTCTGCTCGTATATTTCGTTACCAATACTCCACATGATCACTGAAGGGTTGTTACGGTGAATTTTAACCATGTCTGTTAAATCACGCTCAGACCATTCGTCATAGTGTTTATGGTAACCATTTACTACGGTATGTTTTGCTTTTTTCCAGGTATCAAATGCTTCAAGTTGCAGTAGAATACCCATTTTATCAGCCAATTCAACTAGCTCAGGAGAAGGAGGATTATGAGCCGTTCGAACCGAGTTAACACCCATGGCTTGCATAATCTCTAATTTTCGCTCAATGGCACGCATGTTAGCTACTGCCCCCAATGGGCCATTATCATGATGTAAACATACCCCTTGAATTTCTACTCGACGGCCATTTAACCAAAAGCCATCATCAACTTTATATTCGATGGTTCTAATACCAAGAGGCTGTGTTTCAGTGTCGATGACTTGCCCATTTGAACTCAACTCTGAAATAACTTTATAACGGTATGGGTCAGTTGTATCCCAACGACGAGGGTTATCTAGCTGTAATTGCTCATTGATTAGTATATCTTGGTTATTATTACTGGTTAGTTTTTGAGATTTACTCACTAATACGTTACTTTCATCATCAACAATAGATACTTTTAAAGTTAAACCCTGTTTAGCTTGCTCATTTTGAATAACGGCTTCAAAAGCAACTAAGGCAGAGCTATCAGATACTGTTGGTGTGGAAATTTGAGTTTCCCATTCTTTAAAATGTGCACTGTCATTAATTTCTATCCAGGTATTGCGATAAATACCTGAGCCTGAATACCAACGGGCTGCATAGTTTTCAGGTGCAACTTTTACCGCAATCACATTTTTCTCGCCCGCAGGCTTTAAATATTGGCTAATATCATATTGAAAACCTATATAGCCAAAGGGGCGTTCACCCGCCAAATGGCCATTAACATACACTTGGCTGTTGGCCATTACACCATCAAACCGAACAGAGACAACTTTGTTGTCACTCTCTTTGGGTAAAATAAAGTGTTTACGATACCAAGCAGTACCAAACACTGGTAAGCCGCCATTACGTGCGCTATATTTTTTTGAAAATGGTCCTTCAATTGCCCAATCGTGAGGTAAGCTTAATTGACGCCATTTTTTATCATTGAACTTTATTTGTTCAGCCCCCGATAACTCTCCTTTAGCAAAACGCCATCCATCATTAAAGCTCTGTTTTTCTTTACTAATAGTTAATTCATTGGCATTAGTCACTAAACTGCAAGCAAGGGTAATAAATGCCAATATTTTATATACAAAATTTATTTTCATTTTTTATTACTCTTTTTTTTATATGGGTTAGGTAATTTTTTTAAGGTAAACTCTGGATGATAAGTTCGAGCCGATGCTATTTTGTCAGATAAATCAGCAACAATTTTTGGATTCGTTTCAGCAATATTGTTTGCTTCAGAAATATCTTTAGATAAGTCGTAAAGTTCAATTGGTTTTTTAAAACGTTTAACTAACTTCCAATCACCCTGTCGAACAGCCTGCAATGGACCTCTTCTCTCGTTAAACTCCCAATACAGAAACTCATGCTTGGTTTGCTCTTTATCCCCTAATAAAGCTTTGGTCATAGAAATACCATCAGTTGCTGGGCATTGTTTACCTCCAGCTAAATCACAAAATGTTGGCATCATGTCCCAAAAAGCAGAAATGTGATCTGAAGTACTATTCGCTTTTATTTTATTTGACCACTTAGCAATAAAGGGAATACGAATGCCACCTTCATATAAATCCCTTTTACTGCCGCGAAGTTCACCATTGCTATCAAAGAATCCTCTGTCGTATTCATGACCATTATCACTGGTAAATATCACTAAGGTATTATCATCAAGCCCTTGGTCTTTAAGAGTTTTAAGCAACTGACCAATATCTCTATCCATGCGAGAAACCATACCGGCATAAGTAGTATTCCCTTCTGCATCATTACGATAATGCCCTTGAGTATCCATTTTACGGGTTGGCCAGCCTAAATCTAAATATTGCTCTTTTGAATCATCGGGAACAGTTAACGCTAAATGAGGAATGGTATAAGATAGGTAAAGAAAAAATGGTTGCTCATCAGTTTGCTGTTTAACGTATTCAATGGCTTTACTGGTGAATAAATCATGGGTATAAATCCCCTTGTTATTCATAAAATCATTATCTTTAAGCTCAAAGGCTTGGTTGTTTTCAAACAAGCGATGCCAGTAATAGTAATGCGCATCTAAATGACCTTTTAAACCATAAAAATAGTCAAAACCTTGTTGGTTTGGCATAGCGGGTAAGTGTTTGCCATTTTCTTCCTTACTTTCAGACATGCCCCACTTACCTATAGCGGCGGTGTTATAACCATTAGATTTTAACATTTCTGCTATCGTGACATCCTCTGGCTTTAAATCGACCGGCTTGCCACTATTTGTCCACACAGGGTTGCCTCTAATAGGGCTATGGCCACTGTGTAAACCGGTTAATAAACTTGCTCTTGATGGACCACAAACTGTTGAACCTGCGTAATGCTGAGTGAAACGCATGCCTTCTGTCGCCAACTTATCAATATTTGGTGTCTTAATTTTTGTTTGACCGTAAGCACCTAAATCACCATAGCCCATATCATCTGCCATGATATAAATAATGTTTGGTTGAGCAGTTGTAATATTAGCTTGTTCAACTTGCAGTGATTCATGTTTAATGGAACCATCAGGCTCAATCGTTGGGGAATTACAACCGGTGATTAAACTCACAAAGCCTAAGCCTATAGTGAGCTTAAATACCGATGTAGATTTTAATTGAGTCATGCTGCTATTTTCCTTGCTAAGTTTTCAACTAAAGTCTCACCATATTCCTCTTGATACGACATAAAGTATTCAAGAAACTATTGGCTTAAGCTAAAACTCATGTTGGCAAATTTAATTATATTACATTGATAATACTTGATTGAAACGAAAAAGGAAAACGTTACCATACTTATTTACAGTTCTTTACGTTAAGAGCTTACAGGCAAGAGGGGTATCGTTATCAATTGTTAGCTATAATAATTTACAAGGTGGGATGTTTTTTCTGATAACTGTTTAAAATGAATACGGCAATAACACTAGGTATGATAGTGCCAAAAGTTAATATGAGTTTCATCCAATGTAAAGAGTCAGTAGATTGGCTACTACCAAGATTAGCGTCAAAACCAATAATATTTAACGTGATACCGCTGATTAGAATGGCAAACATAATGCTTAAAGCAACGATCCAATGATGTAGAGCAGCAAATCCGCCTGCCCGACAAACCTTGTTTTTTTCACGATCGTGGTCGCTAGCCTCAGCAACTATTGCAGGAATAATAATAGTCATTGCTGTCCAAATAGCAGAGCAAAGAATAGGGTCAACCAATAACAACCACTTTACCCCAGGAGAATATATAAACCATTTAGCGACACCACCAACAGTAGTCATAATAAAAATGAGTTTAAGTGCCTTTAGCTTGCCAAACTTTCTTGATAACCAAGATACAATAGGAATATAGATAGCGGCTATAATAGCGTATCCCATTGAAAGCATAGCTTTCCATACTGCCCCGTCTTTAATATCACCATCGAACATATAATATACTAAGACATAATAATCCATTTTTGCAGCATAGGCAGCCAAACCAACTTGGATAAAGACAGTCACTAACACGAGGCGCATTAGAGGTTCGCTAATCACGGTATAAATATTTTCTTTAAGAGACAGTTTTTTTGTCGATCTTGATTTCAATTCAGTTGATTGGTCTTTTATCAGTATGGCTGGCAACATCCCAATAAACCCGATGACAACAATAGCAATAAACCAACCAACAACTTTGATACCGAAAAAAATACTAGTGAATATCGACAATGTTGCTAATGGATATAGCCATTGAATACTCAAAGAGGCCAATTTAATAAAATATGAATTAATTTCCATCACTTTTATTCTTTTATGACTATCATGAGTGATCTCATAAGATAAAGAAGTCAACGGAACCGTATAAAATGTTGAGGCGGTGTAAAAAAGCAATGAAAAAATGAAAAAATACAGCAACTGTGCATTGGTTGACCAATGCTCAGGCACCATCCACATTAAGCCAAAAAGAAGCGCACTTAACCAAGCAGAAATAAAAATAAATGGACGTCTCCGCCCGAATTTACTTGAAAAGCTATCTGATAGATGACCTACCCAAGGAGCTAAAAATGCTGAAAAAATGATGGGGATGGTTAAAGCGATACTGAATAGGAAAGGATCGACCCCAAGTGTCATTTGATAAAATGGGATCGCAAGAGCTTCACTGGCTTTGTCTAAAAATAATATACAAAAAAAACCAGCGCCTAAGGCAAGTTTATTAACAAGCGTAGGATTATTACTCACTTTTTTCCTTTTCACTATTTAGGTGTGACATGGAAATTTATGCGGCTGAAAGGTTAGTAACAGAGTCTCTTTCAATAAGGTGTGGCATAAATAAATGCGTTTTACCTGATGACCTTTCATTATCTGACAATTCAATGGCTAGATTAGCGGCATAATGCGCCATCTCCCTTACAGGGTAATGCATAGTAGTCAGCACAGGAATACAAGTTGCAGCAATAAGTAAATCATCAAATCCTACCACTGATATATCTTGAGGTACTCGTATTCCGCGGGCGTGAAGTTCGTGGACAACACCTACAGCCATATTATCGTTATAAGCTAATACCGCAGTAAATTTTTTATTTGCATCTAATAACGCACTAACCGCTTCTTTACCACCAGTCATATCGGCGGTAGTGCCATAACCAATGAGTGTATTATCTAATTGCAAGCCAGCATTATTTATAGCCGTTCGAGCACCATCCAACCTCACTTGAGCGTCAGGATTGACGTCTTTACGACTAACAAAAGCAATATCAGTATGTCCATGGCTAATAATATATTTTGCCGCTTCTTGTGCGCCTATATTATTATCAAGCCAAACACAGCGATGGGCAATTTTTGGTATTAAGCGATTAACAAATACTAAACCAGGTATTTTTTCAGCAAGGTCACACAAGGTATCATCACTGCAATGCATACTATGAAAAACAATGGCTCCACAGCGATGTTGTATTAAAGAGTCTATCGCATCAAGCTCAGCTTGCTCACTACCTTGAGCATTACTAATCAACACACGATAGTTATTTTCTTTGGTTGCTTCTTCAGCCCCACAAGCAAGTGTGCCGAAAAAAGGCATTGAAACACGTGGAATAACAACACCGAGAGAATTAGATTTTTTACTAACCAGTGCCTGAGCATTAATGTTAGGGCGATAACCTAACTCATCAATCACTTTTTGCACTTTTGCTCGGCAAGTTTTTCCGACCTTACCTTGCTTTCTAACAACACGAGAAACCGTTGAGGTAGAGACACCAGCAATACGTGCAACATCTTTAATTGTAACCATTATTTATTTCCATTACTTAACGCAGTTCGATCAATTTGAACTAACTATCCAACTTAATGCCCCCTACAGGACATTAACTTTTCGCCCACACTTAATTAACGAGGGAAAATATTAAGGTGAACGTTACCATACCCAGCTAATTAATACTATTTATGTCTTAATTAAAAGATATAAATAGTATGTATACTCGTTAGCTATCAAAGTTCAGGTTCTCAATAGGAGTGAAGTAAACTAGGAAACACTTTGATTCTCAAGGTAGAAATGATAATAAACTCAATAGTTATAATAATGATTAGACATAACCTCTAACTTCACTACCCTATGTTTAGTTTTAGTGAACCTTGTAAAGGATTATAGTTTAGTTATATCTAATAAGAATTTATTCAAAACATTCTTATGTTGATAGTTCATTTTTTATTATATTAACGACAGCATTTACAGGTGTTTGATTATACTTACTGTCCATAAATATAATTTTACCATCCTTACCAATAATAAATATATTGGGTGCTTTTTCTACCCCATATTTTTTACCTATATTGCCACGTTTATCATGAGTTAACGTTAAATTCAAAGCCGATAATTGTTTTTTAAACTTATTATACGAACGACGGTTTTCTTTATAGTTTATCGCTACAACTTTTAATAAATCGTTGCCGACTTTATTCTGAATGTTTTGTAATATAGCTAACTCATTTTTACAGTGTTTACACCACGACACCCAAAAAGAAACAACAACTATTTTCCCTTTAAGCTCATCAATATTTACTTCGTCGCCATCTGTATCAGTTCCCAAGTAATTAGGTGCTGTATCACCAATAGTTAACATGGAGTTCGATTTTTTAATTATACCTTTGTCTACTTTTTTGGCTTTTTGGTTTTTTGTGGCTGAAGCTTTACTTGCTCTATTACCAGTAACAAACTCCTCAATACTAACCTTGCTGTCTTTATTTGTATCGTAGTTGTTAAACTTTTGATTGGTCTTTTGGATTTGCTTTTTTTCACTGTAACCACTTTCGCTCATCCAAGCTGTTGTACCACGAAACTCAACATTACCTAAAACACTATCATTATTTATATCCAACTCATTGAAGCGACTATGCTCCCAATCGGTTATATCCACAGGGGCTGCTTCAACTAAATGGCTTGATGCCAATAGTATTATTAAGGTAATCACTGCCAATTTAATCATATTAACCACCATATTTATCATCAAAACTCCTAGTTATTTTTCGCTATCATAATTAATTTCCCTTCGGCCAATAATCAAAGTTCCAAGCATCTATGTCAGCCTGAGTGCGAGACTCATTCATCATTTTTTTGATTTTTTTAATGAATTCAGGATGGGCATTAGCAAGATCAACTTTTTCTTCTGAGTCTACAGCGAGGTTATAAAGTTCAACAGGTGGATTTGTGCGATGATTTTTATTATATAATCTCACCGCTTTCCAGTCACCTTTGTCATCATCTATGCGTATTGCTTGTGAATGTTCACCATTATTGTTGTGGAATTCCCAATACAAATGTTTATGTTTTTTCTGATTATTTTTTCCTAATAACGTAGGTAGCATTGAAATACCATCAATATCATCGGGTGTTTTGGCATCAGCTACATCAGCAATAGTGGGCATAATGTCCCAAAATGCAGACATATGATCAGATTCAGTATTTTGGCTTATTTTTCCAGGCCACCATGCAATGGTTGGCATTCTAATGCCACCTTCATACAGATCACGCTTGTAACCTCTAAAAGGCCCATTAGAATCAAAGAATGTTAGATCAGCCCCACCTTCCCACGATGGCCCATTATCACTACTAAAGATCACGAGAGTATTTTTGTCTAAGCCTAGTGATTTAAGCTTAGCCAACAGCTGGCCAATACTTTTATCGATGTGCGTAATCATTGCGGCTCTCGTCGCTTTAGGCTTTAAAACAGGTAAGTACCCGCCAGCTGTTGGCGTTTCTTTAAACTCTTTATGGTTATACGCTTCAACTTCAGCTTCAGGTGCCTGTAAGGCAGCATGTGGTGCAGCAAAAGACAGGTACAAGAAAAATGGGTTATTCTTGTTTTCTTCAACATAACGAAGTGCATCATCAGCGATGTGTTGCTGGGCAAAGTCTTTACGCTTATAAGGTAAGTAACTGTTTGGATCACTTGGATCTACCCCTGCAGGTAAATTCTGATGAACATCAAGGTATTCATTATCTAAGGCGAACCTTTGTTCATTTTTCCACAAATGTGTAGGGTAATGGTTATGCGCTTGCTTTTGATCTAAGTAGCCAAAGAAATAGTCAAAGCCTTGTTTATTTGGCGTCCCGTAAGATCCTGGTCCACCTAAGCCCCACTTTCCTATCAATGCTGTTTTATAACCAGCATTTTGCATTACCGTACCAATAGTTTTGGTACCCGGACGAAGTGGCATTTGTCCCCACTCTTCCTCATCTAAAAATGTCCCTAATTCGAAATTACCACGAATTTGAACAGTACCTGGTTGTTTACCTGTAACTAAAGACGCTCTTGATGGAGCACAAACCGTACTTCCCGCATAATGCTGAGTTAAGCGCATTCCTTGTTTTGCCATTTTATCTAAGCTGGGAGTATCGATGTGCTTTTGACCAAAAGCACCAATATCCCCATAACCTAAATCATCCGATAAAATATAGATAACATTAGGGCGACTGTCTGTTCTAGTTGGCGATGTCTTATCTTGACTGACACTTTTATTTTCTACTTTTGACACTTGATCGCTAGATTCACTACAACCAATAGACAGCACAGCCACTGCCATAACTGATATTATTGAAGCTAATTTTGTTTTATGTAACTTATTCATACTTATTACCCATTAATCTTTATTATTTTATCAGCTTACATATCAATGTGATTTAATCAGCAATTGTTGTGTTGCTAAACCTTCACTACTCACCGTAATAGTAATATCACCCGCTACATCAGTCGTTTGAATTAACGCTAATACCTTACCCATAAAAGCCTTACGTGTCGGTACTTTATGAGGTTCAAGATCAAGAATATCGCCATTTTCAACACCAATAAGCTTGGCCGGTCCATCAATACTAATATTTAACCTATTATTTGCTTCTGGCACTACATGGCCATTTTCATCAATAATATCGAGAGTTAAATGAACAACATCTGTTTGATTTGCACTGAGAGTCAGTTTATCTGCAGTAATTAAAATAGAATCAGGCGCTTTAGCTGTATTAATTGATTTACTAATAATTTCTTTACCACCGCTTCTAGCTACAACAGTTAACTCACCTGCTTGATAAGGCACTAACCAAACTAATTGCATATCGTCATTAATAACTTTCTCACCCAATGATTTGCCATTAAGGAATAATTCTGCCGACGTTTGGTTGGTATAAACCACGACTGGAATTTCTATACCTTCTTTACCTGGATGAGTCCAGTGAGGATCAAGGTGAACCATGGGTTTATTCGTCCATTGACTCTGATAGAGATAATAGGGTCCTTTGGCAAAGCCTGCTAAATCAATAACACCAAAATTCGCTGTTCTTGCCGGCCAACCGAAAGATTCACCTAAATAGTCAAAGGCAGTCCAACGAAATGTTCCTAATAAATAAGGTAAATCGCGAGCTAATCTAATTTCATCACGTATTGGCATACGTACTACAGAATTATCATAAGATGAACCATACGCTCCAGTAATACCGGGGAATACTTCTTCTTCTGTCAAATCGGGTATGTCATAAACTTTATGTTTAATTTGTTGCCATTTCTTTTGCGGATTACACTTTTCACACGTTTCCCAGGGCGCGGGAAAATCTCTTACTCGATAAGCTGTTTTACTACGATAAATGCCACGAGTGTGAATAGTGTGCGTTAGTTCTGTGCCAATCGTTGGTACATTAGGATTTTGCTTATGAAAGGCTTCTATTGCTCCTTTAAACTCACCATGGCCATTAAAACCTGCAATGGTTAAGTGACCTCCAGCATAACCTCGCCCCTGAGTGATAGGGCGCGTGTTATCGAGATTCCTGGCAAAATCAACCAATGTTTTTTGTTGTTCTGCAGTGTAGTTTGGCACTTCATTACCAACACTCCACATAATGACACTAGGGTGATTACGATCACGACGTATAAAGTCAGTTAAATCTTGTTGCCACCATTTATCAAAATACAAACCATAGTCATATTTGGCTTTTGCTTGCCACCAACCATCAAAGGCTTCGTTCATTAACATGAAACCCATTTCATCGGCCATTTGATAAAATTCAGGAGCAAAGGGGTTATGGGTAGTACGTATAGCATTTACGCCCATATCTTTTAGCATTTCTAAACGATGTCGTAATACATCATCAGGTACCGCAGCCCCCACAGGACCAGCGTCATGATGCATACTAATGCCTTGTATCTCCACAGGCTGGTTGTTTAATAAGAAACCTTTGTCTGCGGTAAATTCAATAGAACGTAAACCTGTAGTGGTGAACTTAACATCAACAATTTTATTATCGTTAGATATTGTCGATTTTAGCCTGTACAGTGAAGGACTATCTGGTGACCATAAATCTGGGTTAACCACTGTTAACCACTGTTCAATCTCGCCTTTCCCCTTGCCACTTATTACAACTGAATTTGTTGTTTCTGCGACAACCACACTGTTACCATCAACAAGTTGGCTCAAAACTGTAAGCGACTGTTTATCACTTTCTAGATTTTTAACTTCTGTGGTAATTTTTACATCGGCACTTTGCTCGGTAACATTATCACCATGAACAAATACACCGTTGTAAGGAATGTGTTGTTTATTAACAGCTGTTAACCAAACATGACGATAAATACCCGAGCCGGTATACCATCGACCGCTAGGAGCTTTGCTATTATCAACACGAACAGCGATAACATTATTTTCTTTCGTTAAGTGGTCGGTAATATCATAACTAAAACTAATATAGCCATAAGGTCGTTTACCTAACAAATGACCATTCACCCAAACTTCACTGTTCATGTAAACGCCGTCAAATTCAAGCATGACTTGTTTATTTTGCCAGCTTTCATCCCAAGCTAACTGTTTCCTATACCAACCCGTACCTGTTGGTAAAAAGCCCCCTGCAATGCCTGCTGGGTTGCTTTTATTATACTCCCCTTCAATACTCCAATCATGAGGCAAATTTAATGTGCGCCACTCGCTATCAGAAAAGGAAACTTGATTTGCTTTTGGTTCATCACCTAAATAAAACTGCCAGTTAAAATCCAGACTTTCGCGGGTTCTAGTCACCTCATCAGAACTGGGCTCTTTGTAAACACATGCCGATAACGAGGACAACAAGAGTAATGATACTGCAAATAGGTAGAACCAATGGCACTTTTGTTTTAGCACGTTCATAAATAGGTTTCCTATAGGTGCAGAGAGCTAAGCCGAACATGAAATGCTAGGTTTAAAAATGAGTAATTTAGATAGAAAAGAGGAACCGCTCTTTCCTTTATGAAAAGAGCGGATTACTTCTAGATGTTAACGACTAGAAATTTACACGTACACCGGCATACCACGTTCGTCCTTGAGCAGATTGTTCATAAATAACATCTGAATGTGCAACACCAAGTTTATCACTTGATAGGTTACCATTCGTTACGATCTCATCTGTCAAGTTTGAAGCTTGAGCAAAAACAGTGACTTCTTTGGTTACTTTATATCTCACACTGAAACTTAGGTTCTTGCTTGGCATCTGGAGCCTAGCTTTACCGTCATTACCATCATTGTGAGCAGATTCGCCTTGTTGGTTGAGATTCAACCTTGCATTAAAGTCACCACCATTATCGTAAGTTAAAGCTACGTTATAGGTACTGTCTAACCAGCCAGTTGGTTGGTAATACAATTCTGTTGATCGCCACATTGGTGCTTGACCAGGGTTTGAACGGTTATAATCTTGGGTCGCATCATGGTAGAAGTCCATATAGTTACCTGAGATTGCAAAACCTTGAAGATAATCAGATAAACCACCTAGATGTTGTCTAAATGAAAACTCCCAACCACTAACACTACCACCTTCAGCTTTTTGCTCAGCAGTTAAAGGCAAAGTTATTTCCTCGCCACGCTTATCAAAAGAGCCTTTGATAGGGATATAGGTTGCACCTGTTTCATAAATACCATCTAAATCTTTGTGAAATAATGCAAAAGCAAACATATCCCACTCGGTTGGATAATATTCAAATGAAATATCCGCTTGAGTCGATTTAATCGGATTTAAATAAGGGTTACCGGCTGTACCTAATGTTTTACCTGAGCTTTTACCATCTTCGCCTTCTTCAAAGTCTTGATCTGGAGAACCAGGACTTTTCAGTTGAATACCTGAATTTATTTCCCCTAAGCTTGGGCGAATTATCGCTTGGCCTAAACCGAGGCGAATAACAACGTCATCAATCAGTCGAAAGTTTACGTTTAACGTAGGTAATACATCAGAGTACTTGTTAGTACTTGTGACCAAACCAGGATTATCACCGGGTTGTAAAAGGTACTGCCCATCAACCGGTATTTGTTCACCCGTGTCTTCATCCGTTTTTGTTTTTTGTAGAACAGTGAAGTCACTCTGCCAACTAGTTGCTTCAAGTTCCGTTTCATAATAACGGACACCAAACACACCATCATACCATTCGCCAGCAAAAGCAGCTTCTAAATAAAGTGCAATAGTGTCTTCTTCAATATCATAACTCGCATACCTATCTTGCTCACTAATATGTCTGTCAGGAAAATACTGTGATTTAGCGTTTATTATGTCAGCAGCATCAATAAAGAAGTTATCTTCGAAACCATTAACTTTAGTTAATGTTTGATATGGATTATCTGAAAGAGAGGTATTAGCCGCATGCCAATCAACATCACTAATTTGCCCCCAAACCTCTGCCCACTCTTCATCAGAATACCAAGCTTCGCCATTACGCGTTTGCCTTGTATTATAATCTAAGTATTCTTCTTTATCTTCAATAGCTTCTTTTATGTTTTCTGAATACCTAGCACCAAACTTTAACTGATGAAACATCGCAAAATCAACATCATAGGTAAAATCAACTTTCACCGCTGATACAGAACTATCCATAAAATTATGACCATTACTAAGGCCTGTAAACACCCATAAATCTGGATCATTTGCAGCATTAACTAATTGACTTTGGTCAAATTCATACGTATCAGGGTTATAAGCGGAGCCATCAAAATCACTTCCTAAATATTCAAAACCATATTCACCATAGTGATCGAAATTGTAATAATGATTTATACCTGGATGATCATCACTGTTTGCGTAGCGGCCACCAGCCGATCGCCAACTATAAAACCGCTTTGCTGACGAATGAGACACATCAAGATTCATTGATAAATCATCAGAAATTACATAATCAATGTTTAAACCAAAAGCTTTAGTTGCATCTTCATTTAAAACACTAGAATCCCATTTACCAACACCATCAAGTCTTGCGATACCACTCATCAAAAAATTGGTATCGGGATCAATATCAGCTAACGCAGGATCTCCAACTTGTTTATCTTTAGAGCCAATTCCCCAGCTACTCCACACATTGTTAAATGCTTGATAGTCATAATTAGAACTAAGTGCATCAAAACTCACCACTAGATCATCTGTAGGAGCCCATTGTGCTGCAAAAAATAATGAATTTTGTTGTGTATCTCTCTTATTAGAAGTCAATGTGGTTGCTGGATTGGCAAAATCATCAGTGCCATCATTATTAAAGTCAGCCGCCCATACCTGTCCAGAAATTTCAGCATTTTTCAATCTATCAAAATATTCTACGTTCTCACGAACAGAGCCACCGATAGAAAAGGCGAAATCATCGTTTACATGATAACTAAATAATCCATCGATATTTTTGCCGAATTTAGGACCATCAGTTAACTCTTGTAGTTGTTCCCCACTGTTAACAGAAGCGGAAAATGTGGCAATATTCCTATCAACCTCTAATGGTTTAAAGGTTTCCATGTTGACATGGCCTGAAATACCACCTTCCAAACTGCTTGCACGAGCAGTTTTATATACTTGAGCTCTTCGAACTGCAGCCGATGGGAATAAACTTAAATTAATTGAACGGGAACCAAATGAACTAACAATCTCGCGTTCATTCAAGGTAGTTAACGTATATGCGCCGCCCATACCACGTACAGAAATAGTATTACTACGACCTTGATCTTGGTTACCGGTGACACCCGCTAATCGTTCAAGAGATTCAGCAATACTTGCACTAGGTAATGCACCTACATCTTCAGCAGATAAATTATCAGAAATTGTGTTAGCAAATTTCTTCATGTTAATAGCAGCGACTTCACTTGAACGCATACCACCCACAGTGATAACCTCAATATCAGACTTTTTCTGCTTTGCTTTCTTCTCAGCTTCTTTTTCTTTGGCTGTTAGTGTAGTTTCAGCTCTTTCAGCATCAGCCTCTTCAGCCATTGCATAAGAAGGAGCCTGTACATAAAGTGCAGCTAGTAGTGCTAAACTTAATTTGGACTTTTTCATATTTCCCCACCTTGAATGTATCAAGTTATCATTAATGTTTTCATTATTATTTTTGTATTTAGCCAACCGAAACATTGTTAATATCAATATTTACAGTAAGTGAATACAAGTAGCCTCAACAATTAAGGATAACGTTACCACCACAAATTAAGATAAGCAACAGATAAATTAAAATGGCGCCTAACAATTAGGCTATAAAGACTAAATACAATATCTAACAAATCACGCCCAAAAACAACAATACATATAAAAACAACAGGTTATGGCGGTGCTTATTTATTTTCTGTAAAAAAAACCAACAATTAAATATTATTTAGTTTAGGATAACGTTTCCACAGCCAGTCATATTGCTATTGGCTAACAGGTTAATGACTCGTTCATTTATCGGTTTATCTTATTTAAAGACTACCGCTAAATTGCAAGCATAATAAGACTAATGTAAATAAATGAAGTGAGCCTTATATGAGGAAAATAATGAATACAACGAGAATAAATCCCCTGCTGCCAAAGGTAATTCTACTTTCCTTAAGCTTACTTTCTAATGGTCAAGCTCAGTCAAATGAAGGCTCGTTAAAGGCTGATAACAAACAGCCTAAACCCAATATTGTTTGGTTAATCACTGAAGATAATTCAAAACATTACTTGAAGTTATATGATGAAAGTGGCGCCAAGATGCCCACTATTGAAAAACTGGCTAAAAATGGCCTAATTTTTGACAATGCTTTTTCAAATACTCCTGTATGTTCTACCGCTAGAACAACCCTAGCAACGGGTTTGTACGGGTCAAGTATCGGTACCATGAACCACCGTAGTTATCACAAAGTAACGTTACCTGATAGTGTTAGCCCCTTTAGCCAATTGTTAAAACAAGCCGGCTACTACACCACGAATAACGTTAAAACAGATTATAACTTTGCCCCCATCCCTGAGGTTTGGAGCGAATCATCGAAGAAAGCAAACTGGAAAAATAGAAAAGATGGCCAACCATTCTTCCATATGCAAACATTTGCTATTACTCATGAAGGTAAGTTGCACTTCAAAAAAGGGCAAATACAAAACGTTGCAACTAAACATGATCCTAAAAAAGTTAA
>Ga0105359_10000178_pt1 | contig 51073 bp, 50 predicted proteins | sample GOMGulsemesocosm_6_FD_83659 | JGI IMG/M metagenome (GOLD analysis project Ga0105359, IMG submission 83659) | Methane-oxidizing microbial communities from mesocosms in the Gulf of Mexico - GOM8C Gulf of Mexico | ecosystem: Environmental > Aquatic > Marine > Cold seeps | place: Gulf of Mexico...
TAGGTAATTAATGGCTAAAGAAGAAAGCATCGAAATGGAAGGCACCGTAATTGATACGCTGCCTAACACAATGTTCCGCGTAGAGTTAGAAAACGGTCACGTTGTTACAGCTCATATTTCAGGAAAAATGCGCAAGAACTATATTCGCATCCTAACAGGTGATAAGGTTAAAGTTGAACTAACACCTTACGACTTGAATAAAGGCCGCATAGTTTATCGCGCCCGCTAAAACGCGCACAAGACCTCTCTAAAACTGAATACCGAATTAGATACTTCTAATACCAACATTCAGCGTTAGCAAAAACAATAAAAGGCAGATAATTCTGCCTTTTATTTGTTTATCCTCTTCTAAAATCAATGCATTTCATCATACTTTTTACGAATAGCCACAAGCTGCGGCTGAATATCCAGTGGCGCATAATTCATCGCCTGCTCAAACAGCTCTTTATTCTCTTCAGACAACCGCTCTTCTTCAGACATTTTTGTCAATTTTTGCATGGCCTCTACAAACTTAGGATCGTATCTTTCAGCGCTCATTTCTACCTCTATCATTACATTTATACTATCAACACATTATAACAACAGTGCAGCGCGATACCTATTACAAAACTCACCGCGCGAGTTTTTTTAGCAATCATTTCAATTCAATTCAATATAGACAATATAATCATGAATATTCTTTATCTAGCACTTGTTCAAACTCACGACTACTCATAAAATACCTAACACTATCCACTATTCCAGAATTTAAGAAACCAAATAGAACCTTGCACTATAGAGCAGCAAAACCTATACAGCACCTTCTGTTTTAAATCTTCAATTCTTCACATTATAAATACGACATTTAAGGCCATAATACCTATGCGCGCCAGCAATTTTTTAATAGCAACTCTTAAAGAAACCCCTTCAGATGCGGAAGTTGTCAGCCATCAACTAATGCTTCGCTCAGGCATGATCAGAAAATCAGCTTCAGGGTTATACTCATGGTTACCGCTAGGCCTAAAAGTCGTGCGCAAAGTTGAAGCAATAATTCGCCAAGAGATGGACAACGCCGGCGCACAAGAGGTCTTAATGCCAAGCGTGCAACCTGCCGAACTATGGCAAGAATCCGGCCGCTGGGTTGAATACGGCCCTGAGCTTTTACGCCTAAACGATCGCCACGGTCGCGATTTTTGCCTCGGCCCAACACACGAGGAAGTCATTACCGACATAGTAAAAAAAGAGCTGCGCAGCTACAAGCAACTACCGGTCAATTTTTACCAAATTCAAACAAAATTTCGCGATGAAACCCGCCCTAGATTTGGCGTTATGCGCTCGCGTGAATTCATCATGAAAGACGCTTATTCTTTTCACATCAACGAAGATTCACTTAAAGACACGTACCAAGTTATGTTTGATGCGTACGTCAATATTTTTGACCGACTAGGACTAGATTACCGCCCAGTTATCGCAGATAACGGCTCTATTGGCGGCACAGGCTCTCACGAATTCCACGTGCTTGCCTCATCCGGCGAAGACGACATTGCCTTTTCTAACCAGAGCGAATACGCGGCAAACGTCGAATCTGCAGAGGCACTTGCCCCGAGCGAACAACGGGCAGCACCTACTATTGCCATGAGCACAGTAGATACTCCCAATGCAAAAACTATTGCTGCTTTGGTTGAGCAATTCGACATAGCCATTGAAAAAACGGTCAAAACACTGATCGTTGAAGCTGACGAAGAGAGCGAATCAGAACTTATTGCCCTCATGGTACGTGGTGATCACGAACTCAACGAAATCAAAGCAGAGCACTGCGACGGCGTTAAATCCCCACTGAGCTTTGCCAGTGATGAGCAACTGGTTAAGTATATTGGCGCCTCAGCAGGGTCGATTGGCCCAGTAGGGCTCAACATGCCTATCATCATCGACAGAAGCGTGGCAACCATGTCCGATTTCGGCGCAGGCGCCAACACAGATGACAAACATTTTTTTGGCATCAACTGGGAACGCGACATAGCAACACCGAAAATCGCAGACATTCGCAACGTACTCTCTGGCGACCCAAGCCCCTGCGGAGAAGGCGAGCTATCAATCAAACGCGGTATCGAAGTTGGCCACATCTTTCAGTTGGGTAAAAAATACTCTGAATCAATGAACGCCGTAGTTCTCGATGAAAATGGCAAAGCGCAAAACATGCACATGGGCTGTTACGGTATCGGAGTAACGCGCGTCGTCGCCGCCGCTATTGAACAGAACAACGATGAGAACGGCATTATCTGGCCGAGCAATCTAGCGCCATTCCAAATAGCATTAGTACCCTTAAACTACGACAAATCTAACGAAGTAAAAGAAACAACAGACGCCCTATACCAAGCCCTTACCCAGGCAGGTATTGATGTATTTCTAGATGACAGAAAAGAGCGCCCCGGGGTAAAATTTGCAGATATGGAATTAATGGGTATGCCTCACCGCGTAGTTATTTCTGATCGCGGCATTAAAGCGGGCACTTTTGAATACAAAGGCCGCACCGACAGTGAGAAGCAAGACATCAGCTCACAAGACACCTGTGAATATCTACTGACAAAAATCAGAGGTTAATGTTGATCAAATTACGGGCCTTAGCGCCCGTATTTTTACTCTGCTCCAGCATGACTATGGCGCAGCAACCGTCAGACATCAGCCCAACGCTGCGTGCCGCCCTCAAACAATCGATCGCCCAAGCCTCTAGCTTTACCGATCGGTTTGATGCCGAGGTCTGGCTAGTTGATATGTCCGGCCGCATTGAACACTTAGTGGCAGATAAACTCGAGAGACTGCAGATCCTAAAAGCGGTACACGCGCATGCAAGCACTCATCAACTACCCATCGATGTCGTACTCGGACTCATAGAAACAGAAAGCCACTTTAATCGCTTTGCACTTTCCACAGCTGGCGCTCAAGGCCTTATGCAGATTATGCCCTTTTGGAAACTTGAAATCGGCCAACCAAATGACAACCTTATCGATATTGATACCAATATCAAATACGGCTGCTCCATTTTGAAACACTACCTTGATCTTGAAAAGGGTGACCTAGGAAAAGCATTAGCCAGGTATAACGGATCTAGGGGCCGCACTACCTACCCCAACAAAGTAAAGTCCAACCAAAGAAAATACCAGTAACCACTCTCCCCTCTACCTGATAATTTACAAACCTACCTTACTTGTCTCAAACACACATACCAGCGCTGTTTAGGCTGCAGATTTCACTACAAATAATAATTGACTAAAACACTTGGTTTCTCCATAATCAGCGCTTAGATTAATTCACTGGATTTTTTGAATGCGTTTAACAACGAAGGGAAGATATGCGGTTACCGCCATGCTTGATTTAGCCCTGAACAGTGCAACAGGACCTATCAGTCTTGCCAGCATATCAGAGCGACAAGGAATTTCCCTTTCCTACTTAGAACAACTTTTCTCTAAATTGCGCAAGAGAAACCTTGTCTGCAGCATTCGCGGCCCAGGCGGCGGATACCAACTAAACCACAACACAACCGACATCAATGTTGCGCAGATTATCGACGCTGTCAACGAATCGATTGATGCAACCAGCTGTGGTGGCAAAGGAGACTGCCAACAAGGTGATATATGTCTGACACATCATTTGTGGACTGATTTGAGCGATCAAATCCACAACTTTTTGAGCGACATTAGCCTTGCAAGTCTAATGCAGAAAAAAGAGCCAATCGCGCAACCTAATGACGACATACAAAACCTTAAATTCAGCTGAAACCTGATATAATAGCAAGGTAACGACTCACTCCCAGAATACAGTCACTAGAACTGCACTGGAACTTGTTACTAAGCAATGAACCTTGTATTTTTATGAGCAACGACACATGACTGAACAATCTGCTGAATTAAACGAAGCACTGGTGAGAGAGTACGAAGCCGGATTCGTATCAGATGTAGAATCCCGCACCTTCGACCCAGGTCTGGATGAAAGCGTCATCCAGCGCATCTCTACAATGAAGAATGAACCGCAATGGATGCTTGATTGGCGCTTAAAGGCTTTTGCTTTATGGAAAGAAATGCCGGAACCTGACTGGGCACACCTGAAATACAACAAAATGGATTTTCAGGCAATTTCGTACTACAGCGCCCCTAAGAGCATGGACGAAAAACCTAAGTCTCTCGATGAAGTTGATCCAGAATTACTACGGACTTATGAAAAGCTGGGCATCCCTCTTATTGAACAGCAACAACTGGCTGGCATTGCCGTAGACGTAGTTTTCGACTCGGTCTCTGTGGTCACTACTTTCCGCGAGAAACTAAAAGAAAAAGGCGTCATCTTCTGCCCTATTTCTGACGCCATTCAAGAGTATCCAGAACTTGTCAAAAAATACCTAGGCTCAGTGGTCAGCCAAAAAGACAATTTCTTTGCCGCCTTAAATTGTGCAGTCTTTACCGACGGCTCTTTTGTATACATCCCCAAAGGCACTCGCTGCCCAATGGAACTCTCCACTTACTTTCGAATTAACGAACTTAATACCGGACAGTTTGAGCGCACGTTAATCATCGCAGATGAAGGTAGCCATGTTAGCTATTTGGAAGGCTGTACAGCCCCGCAACGCGATGAAAATCAACTGCATGCAGCCGTAGTAGAGCTAGTTTGCCTGGACGATGCGGAAATTAAATACTCTACCGTACAAAACTGGTACCCGGGTGATGAAAACGGCAAAGGCGGAATATACAACTTTGTGACAAAGCGCGGCATTTGCCACGATAACGCCAAGATATCTTGGACACAAGTAGAGACCGGTTCAGCAGTCACATGGAAATACCCAAGCTGCATCTTAAAAGGAGCTAATAGTGTTGGCGAATTTTACTCCGTGGCACTCACTAGAGGCGCACAGCAGGCCGACACCGGCACCAAAATGATTCACTTAGGTGAGGGCTCTCGCTCAACCATCATCTCTAAAGGTATTTCCGCTGGCAAAAGCAATAACAGCTATCGCGGTCTGGTACACATGGGAAAAGGAGCCAAAGGCGCACGCAACTTCACCGAATGTGATTCACTACTAATTGGCGATCAATGTGGAGCACATACATTCCCCTATGTAGAAAGCCGCAACCCTACTGCTATTGTCGAGCACGAGGCGACGACCAGCAAAGTCAGCGACGATCAGATGTTCCTCTGCCGACAGCGCGGGCTAGATCCTGAAAAAGCAGTCTCAATGATTGTTAATGGCTTCTGCAAGGAAGTGTTTAAAGAGCTACCCATGGAATTTGCCGTTGAAGCAGGAAAACTGCTTGAAATTAGCCTCGAAGGATCTGTTGGCTAGGTTTCGTTATTTGTATCGTTAGCACAGACATCCAGTACAGTTTTAGGAATTATATAAGCATGTTAAAAATCGAAAACCTACAAGCAAGCGTCGCGGAAAATCAAATTATCAAAGGCTTTAACCTGCAGATAAAAGCAGGCGAAGTACACGCCATTATGGGCCCTAATGGCGCCGGCAAAAGCACCCTTAGCTACGCACTTACTGGTCGCGAAGACTATGATGTCACCGATGGCACAGCCACTTTAGATGGTGAAGACCTGTTGGCCATGGAAATTGAAGAGCGCGCATCTGCCGGTTTGTTTTTGGCCTTCCAATACCCGGTAGAAATCCCTGGGGTTAGCAATATGGAATTTTTAAAAGCGGCGGTCGACGCGCAAAGAAGTTCACGCGGACTCGATTTACACAGCTCTTCTGAGTTCCTCAAAATGGCGAAGGCTGCCTGCAAACAAGTCAATCTCCCACTGAGCTTTCTAAAGCGCGGCGTTAACGAAGGCTTTTCTGGTGGAGAGAAAAAACGCAACGAGATCATGCAAATGATCTTACTTGAACCTAAATTATGTATTTTAGACGAATCCGATTCAGGCCTTGATATCGATGCGCTAAAAGTAGTCGCACAGGGGATAAACAGCCAACGTGACGGGAAGCGCTCATTCTTAGTCATCACTCACTATCAGCGCCTACTCGATTACATCAAACCCGATTTTGTGCACGTTCTCGCAGAGGGAAAAATTGTCAAAAGCGGTGGCCCAGAACTGGCGCTTGAATTAGAAGCCGAAGGTTATTCGTGGCTGGAATCTTATGATCGAAACGCTGCGGATGAACAACTATGAGCCAGTGGCTAAATCAAGCGCTTGCCCAAGCAAATGATATCAATGATTGGCTAGCACCTAAGCGCAGACAATCGCTTGCATTGCTTAAAGAGACTCCTTGGCCGAGCAGAAAAACTGAAGCTTGGAAATACACGCCAATCAACAAGATTGAAAGAGCAAAATTTGCAACGCGCACTGCCTCTCAAACTAAAGCTGTCGAGATCCCCAATTTAGCAGCCATTGAACTGTGTTTTGTCGATGGGATGTTCGATACGACAAACTCCAGTAATTCTCTGCCTAAAGGCCTTAGCGTGCTACAGCTCAGCGAAGGAGGCCAAACCAATTGGGCACTGGATAGCTTTAAGCAAACCAAGCCTGACAAACACTTTTTTGGCTTAATGAACGACGCTCTGGCCACACAAGGCTGCATCATCGATATTGAAGATAGTAGCGAGATCGTCGAGCCGATTAGAATTGTGCAAAGCTTTAGCCTCGGCTCTCAATCTCATACTCGCATCATGGTGAGATTAGGGGAGGCCTCAAGAGCCACTGTGGTTGAGCATTTGCACGGCAACGATCTTAGCTTCAACACCAGTTTTGCCGAATATCAAATTGCCGATAACGCCTATCTAGAACACTATCGATTAGCCATGCAGTGCCAAGATGCGATCAGTGTTGGAGGCTGCCACTTTAAACTCGGACACTCATCGCAGCTAAACAGTAATTTAATAGGCTTTGGCAGCCAGCTATCCAGAGTCGATGTTGATATTATTCATGCAGGCGAACACTCTGACGCTAAATTTAATGTCATCTACTTACTGGATGGCAGGGAAATTTTTGACCTACATAGCGCGATTGAACACACCGTACCCAATGGCACTAGCGAGCAGAATGTCCGCTGTATCGTGGCCGATCATGCCAATGCAATTTTTAACGGCAGGATACACATCCATCGAGATGCGCAAAAAATACTCGCCGAAATGAATAATCGAAACCTTTTAATGTCTGATGATGCACAAGTGAACACTAAGCCAGAACTTGAGATATATGCAGACGACGTGCGCTGCGCACACGGTGCAACCATGGCTGAAATTGACGAAAAGTCAATGTACTACCTCCAGTCAAGGGGAATCAACCGCAGCGATGCGCAAGTCATGCTCAGCTTTGGTTTTATTAATGAACTGATAGATTTGATGCAAAACCAAGCCATTGGTGATTGGTTAAGGCCTATTCTTCGACAGCGCTTTGCCAATATGGAGATTCGTTAACAATGCCTTTCGACGTTGACCAAATACGAGAGCAGTTCCCCATCCTCTCACGCACCGTACACAACAAACCACTGGTATATTTAGATAACGCCGCTACCACCCAAAAACCGCAAGTGGTTATAGATGCATTAGTTGACTATTACACTCAATGCAATGCCAATGTGCATCGCGGCGCGCATCAACTAGCCGATGAAGCCACTCGCCGCTATGAAGCAGCCAGAGATACTCTTGCGCAGTTCATTCAAGCCAACAGTCGCAACGAGGTCATTTGGACATCCGGCACCACCGAATCCATCAATATCGTTGCAAACGGCCTCGCTAAACTATTAAAACCGAGCGATCAAGTACTGGTCACTCAAATGGAGCACCACGCTAACTTAGTCACTTGGCAACAAGCGTGTAAGGCTAGTGGCGCATCATTAGTCGTGGCTCCGATAGACGACAGCGGCGAACTAGACATTGAACAGTATCTTTCCCTGATAACGACTAACACCCGATTGGCAGCCCTGCCACACGCTTCTAATGCACTGGGCAGCTTAAACCCGATAGCAATGCTGAGTGCCGAAATCAAAAAGAGAACCAGCAATCAAGCTTGGGTTTTGATCGATGGTGCGCAAGGTATAGCCCACAGTCGGGTTAACGTGCAAGAAATAGGTTGCGATTTTTATGCCTTTTCCAGCCATAAAATTTATGGACCTACGGGTATTGGTGTGCTCTGGGGCAGAGAGAGCTTACTGGAAGACTGGCCTGTTTGGCAAACCGGCGGAGAGATGATCGCCGAAGTTAGCTATAGCGACGCCAAATGGAACACTCTCCCCTACCGTTTAGAAGCGGGGACACCTAACATTGCTGATGCAATCGCTTTTGGCGCAGCAATCAGTTGGTATGCTAAACTAGACCTAACTGCCATACTCGCCCATGAAGAAAAAGTCCTTAACTACGCGACACAGCAGGCCGAGAGCTTCAGCGGCTTAACGGTCATTGGCTCTGCCAAGCACAAAGTGCCAGTGTTAAGCTTTGTCATGGACCGCGGCCATCCTGCTGATATTGGCTTTATACTCGACAGACAAGGGGTCGCGATTAGAACCGGCCACCACTGTGCGGAACCATTAATGAATAGACTGAACATTCCAGGTACGGCAAGAGCTTCTTTTGCGATGTATAACACTTGTGAAGAGGTTGATGTTCTATTTTCAGCGCTAGAAAAAGTTAAGCACATGCTCGCTTAACTTTATTGGAGAAAAACATGTCAATTGAAAGCTATGATCCGCGACAGCCAGACATACAAGTGACTGAGAAAGCGCTTAGACACTTTCGCAAATCACTGGCAGATAAACCCGACCACCTAATACGACTAAGCATCAAGAAAAGCGGCTGTACTGGCTACGCCTATGTGCTCGATTATGTCCCACAAGCCCAGAGCGACGATCAGCTGATTGACCTTAGCGGTGAAGTTCAGCTGGCCGTCTCAACTAAAGCCGCCGAAATTGCCAAAGGCACTGAAATAGACTACGTCCTTGAAGGGGTTAATCGCGTGGTCAAGTTCAACAATCCCAATGTCACAGCGGAATGTGGCTGCGGTGAGAGCTTTACCGTTTAAGCGCCCTTTTGTTAGCAACACCTGAAATCAGCGACTGTAAACCGCCATTTCGCACAAACTATTGCACAATGGCCTATAAATATCTACCACATCTAAAGATGGCGCAGATTTTTATCGATTCCAACATAAAACCAATAGTTTACACTTTGTATCTATTCTGAAGCCTCTGATTCAGAAAAATCAAACCGAAGGCGCTTGATTTTGCTTTAAAAAAGCATAATATGGCGCTTATTATTCCAGCGCTTGGTAAAGAAGATATTATATGCAACAAAACATGGTGGTCACTCAACATGAGTGCCCCGCTAGACGTGTTCCCTCTGGCCAACTGACATCCATTCCCGCTGGTCAATTTATCAGCATAAAACAAGATTTAGGTGGCAATTACACTATCACTTGGCAAGGCAATATGTTGCGAATTGATGGTACAGATGCCGCTGCGATAGGCAGAGAACCAGACACGCTAACCTTTAGCGAAAATACGGGTGACGACATTTTAGAAGATCATGTCTGGTATGCGATTAAAAGCGTATTCGACCCTGAAATACCGGTCAATTTGGTTGATCTTGGCCTTATTTATCAGGTTGAAATAGATCAACAAAAAAAAGCTGCCAATATTCAAATGACACTAACAGCGCCAGGCTGTGGCATGGGCCCTATATTGGTTAGTGATGTCGAGTATCGCGTCGCACTAGCCCCTAATGTCGAGAGTGTTAATGTAGAATTAGTCTTCGACCCCCCTTGGCACAAAGACATGATGAGCGAAGAAGCCCAGCTTGAAACCGGTTTATTCTTCTAGACACTATATATTATTCAATAGCATACGGAACACACCGATGGCCCTACCAAATACTGATGAAATTATCGAAGATTTAGAATTTTTTGATGATTGGGAAGAACGCTATAAATACATTATCGATCTTGGCGAGCACATGCATAAAATGCCTCGCGAGCTACAAACCAATGATCGCCTAGTCAAAGGCTGTCAAAGCAACGTATGGATTAACGTTAAATTTGAAAATGACAAACTTTGCTTTGAAGTTGACTCAGATGCCATTATCGTCAGAGGATTACTCGCACTTGTCATGGCTGCTTACAATGATAAGACGGCGTTGCAAATTCGCCAGTTCGATATTGACAACTACTTTAAAGCACTCGATCTAGAGCAACATATAAGCCCAACTAGAGGCAATGGCCTGCGCGCGATCGTCGCAAAAATCCAAAGCATCGCTCACGTCAATAACGATCAATTAGGCACCGCTTAACACACACTGGATTATGACCCCACAACACTTTGGACCTTAGTTGGTTCGCACTATAAGCCCAGAACACAACCAAAACTGTGACTACGCCACTAAGGGAAGCAGCGAACCCCCAGATGCCCCTGGCAATAACTGAGCGATCAGCTTCACCAAAGAATGCAAAGTGAGTGGTGCGTCTTGGCACTCACTATTGATGTTCCAGCAGCGCAAGTAAGCGCATAAAGCTTGTGACTGCTATAACATTTCAGCCTCAAGCAATTATTCACACTCTGCCCCTAGACCCGCCCCCTATTTTCAGCACACTGTCATAACACTTATCGTTTTTTGTCTAGATACAGCCGCTCAAACTAGCAAAATAAATATTTTCAACTATCCTTCTACAAGTAGTTTTAAGTCGAGGATAGTAAAATGCAAAATGCTAAATTCAATAAAAAACTAAGCGACTGCCGCGAGATTTTCAAACAGTATTCGCAACTGATCAGCGGTATAAAAAACGACGACATCCCCTGTCAATTTAAAAGCGAAGTTACCAGCGCGCAGATAAACTTCCTAATGTTTTCTTTAAATTCCGCTGTGCTATCGATCTCTGAATATAACCTCGATTTTGAGAGCCGCTCACATATGCACACTAATATCGAAAATATCCAACAACTACTGAGCGAAACTGATAGCTCCAACCCAAAGCAGTGCGTACAGCAACTTGAGAAAGCTTTTGAAGCTTGGTCCAAGCTTTGCCAATGACTTCAAACACCAACACAACCAGCTCAATAACAAAGCATTTTACGCAAGCTAAATCAGCAGGAGATTAACGGCTATAGCTCGCTGCTATCCCCCTGTTTATCATGTTCAATTGAATTAATTGCAATTATTGAAGTTTATCTAGAGCGTTATAGCTGGCCTCGGACTGTTAGCTCCTAATGCAAGACAAACAGCTCTATAAAACAGAACAATGTCGATCGCAAATGCTGCTAATATCAATATGGATATGCTATATTCGCCGCATGTTTAGTTTATTATAAGAATGAAATGCCCTTAACCAGTAAAACAACTGCTCACAATATATCTTTAAACGCCGAAGATATAGATTTCATACCCAATGCTAAAGCGTTTAAGCATGCTATTTTAGCGCATATAAAAAGCGCCAAGCAGCGTATTTATATTACCGCACTCTATCTGGAAGAAGATGACGCTGGGCGAGAAATACTTGCGGCACTGTATAGCGCCAAACAGGACAACCCCGCACTCAACATTAAAATTTTTGTCGATGCACATCGCGCTCAACGTGGCTTAATTGGTCAACCAAATTGCTTAGGTAACCAAGATTTTTATCGAAAAATTGCCGAACAGCACACCCATAAAATAGAACTTTATGGGGTATTAGTAAAAACCAAAGAGCTTTTTGGAGTACTTCATTTAAAAGGTTTAATATTTGACGACACTGTGATCTACACGGGAGCAAGTATAAATGATGTCTATCTTCACCAAGCGCAAAAGTGTCGATTTGATCGCTATCACAAATTACACTGCGCCGACCTGGCAGATTCTATGGTTGATTTCATACACCGATTTTTTATCGATCCGGGATTTTCTCCATTATTAAACACGCCCATAACAATGGACAGGAAAACTCAAAAATCACTGGCTAAAAAACAAAAACTAATGTTAAAAAAAGCCAACTACAGCACCCAAGTCCACGCGGATAAACAAGGTGATATTAAAGTATCACCTTTGGCTGGCTTTGGTGCTAGGAGCAATAGAGTAAACAGTTGCATTAGAGATTTATTTAAAACCAGTCGCGATTCACTCACCCTTTTTACACCTTATTTTAACTTACCTGGGGTAATCTCACGAGATTTGAAAAAAACCCTAAAAAGAGGGGTAAAGGTAACCATGATCATTGGTGATAAAACGGCCAATGATTTTTTCATCGCACCGGACAAAGTGTTTTCAAAAATAGGCATCATCCCCTATATCTATGAAATACTCCTGTGCCGTTTTGTAAAGCGTCATCAGCACTATATTGACAAAGGCTTACTCAACATTCACCTTTGGCAAAATAAAGAGCACAGCTACCATTTAAAAGGCATGGTTGTCGACGAGCAATACCATTTATTGACCGGCAATAACTTAAACCCTAGAGCCTGGAGCCTGGATTTAGAGAATGCGCTACTACTGGAAGATAGACAAAAAAATCTACTCGACAAATGGCATCATGAATTAGCAGAGGTCATGCAGTTCACCAAAAAGATCACCCACAGTAAGGACCTGGATAGCTTGGCGGATTACCCTAAACAAGTAAAAGATCCTATCAGAAAACTGCAATTAACGCAGATTGACAGATTGTTCAAACGGTTTATGTAGCTAACCCTAGCCCTAGCCCAAAAGGCTAGCGCTAGACACCTTGCGATTAAGCCGCGATATTAATAATTCCATCGTAGATAAATTGAATCGCTAACGCCGCCAGAATGACGCCTAAAAACCGTCTTAAGATATCATCGCCTGTTCTACCTATCACTCTTTTAATGTACCTAGAAATCAACATACAGCAAAGCGTGGCGATCGTGATTGTCATGATTGCCGCTGCAACCGCCAAATCGGCTTCATTTCTTTCCGATTGAGAGAATAGTAAAATTGATAAAGTTAAAGAACCCGGCCCTGCCATCATAGGAATAGCCATCGGATAGACCGATATATCACTATTGCCACTACTAGAAACCAACTCTATTTCTTTAGTAATCAAGTTAAATGCTGTAAAAAACAACAAGATACCGCCAGAGATTCTGAAAGCGTGAATACTAACGCCTAGCATATTCAAAAAAGGCTCGCCGTAAAGTCCAAATAACAACAACAAAGCAGACGCAATTGTCACTGACTTAAACGCCATCTTTAAACGAAATTTTTTATCATCAGGCGGTACCAATGAGTGAAACACTAACGCACTGCCAATGGGGTCTACAATCACCATTAACGAAGCCAAACCTGCAAAATATATCGATAAATCCATTTTTACTACCTGAAAATTAATATAAAAAAACTGCGTAATTGTAACACTCAACTTGTAATAACATAGTGCTGTTTTGCTCAAAAAAACGCTGACCATTGCTCTTCTTATGGACACTAATCTCACAGCTGACAGATCTTTATTAAGACCGACAATACTTACGCTAAACCTTGAGCATTAAGCAACTCTGCCATTAGTATTTCTTTACCTGTATCTGTTTACTCTACGCTGTTTTCTGCTAAGCTTTGCGCACTTTTCAGCTGCCTACCGGAGTCTACATTGAGCGAAACTAATCAAACAAAAAGCGGTTTCTTAGCGCTAGTATCTAAACTTTGTTTTGATGAGAATATCCCTATTCGTTTTTTATACAAAACAGTGCCAGAACATCTAAACGATACAGGCTGGAGAATGTATACAGGTTATGAAGATGACGAGTACCTGGCCAACGAGTTAGCTAATTTACTGCCGGTTCCCGTGACTAAAATGTGCGAGATGGATGATAGCCTCACCGAGCTTGTCACATTTAATGCCGGTACCGTATGGGAGCGCACCCCTGATAACGACTCTTGGGAGCGAGTCTACGATTTTAAAATACCGTCATCAAACGTCGATGTCGATATCACTAATGATGTCGAAAAATTTAATCGCGAAGTACTTTAGCAACACTGAGTACTTGAAAAAATAATTTCATACCTTATATATGTATTAGCGGTGCTCATGAGAGGCCGCTAGAGGCAACACCTCAACCGCTTAGTCTTAGGATAAGCGTTCAACACTCTGATCTAGCAATACTGCTTGATCACTGTTACATATTGCTTACAAGGATATGATTATGAGAAATTTAGATTTAACACCACTGTATCGTTCAGCAATTGGCTTTGACCGATTAGCGACACTCATAGACAGCGCTTCGCGCAATGACCAACCAGCTTTCCCTCCCTACAATGTTGAGCTTCTCAGCGAGAATGAATACCGCATTAGCATGGCTGTTGCAGGCTTTTCTCTCGATGAACTACAGATTAATTCTGAAGAGGGTAGCCTCACCATTAGCGGCAATAAAACGGAAGAGCAAGAAACTCATCACTACTTATATCAGGGCATTGCAGCGCGTAATTTTGAAAGACGCTTTCAACTTGCCGACCACATGAAAGTCGTCAACGCTAAAATGGAAAACGGCTTATTACACGTCTATTTAATCCGTGAAGTCCCTGAGGCAATGAAATCCAGAAGCATCCCTATCGATCAATAATCGATAGCAAAAAAGTAGAGAGAGGTTTTTGACCGCTCCTCTCTCTTACTTGTAACATAGCTCGAGCACACCACATAACACTAATCATCGACCTTACAGCAGATTATAACTGATCGCAAAAGCACTGCGCGCTAAGTCATATCAACCCCACTGCAAACTTACTATTTTACAGCCTGTATCCACTTCAAAGTCTCGCATTTAGGCCTTGCAAAATTAGCTGCCAGCGCTTTCACAAATATACGCTGAACAGCGTAAGACAAAAGCTATAACCCCTATTATTAGAAGCGGCGATTAATGGCTTACTCACACGGGAATCGTATAACCATCTGCGACATCGGCGTTTTGACCGCGATCACGCAGTAAATGATCGGTCAGTACAATAGCCAACATTGCCTCGGCAATAGGCGTCGCTCTAATCCCCACACAAGGATCATGACGCCCCTTTGTCACTACCTCTACTTCCTCACCATTCACATCCACTGATTTCCCAGGCAAACGCAGACTTGAAGTTGGTTTTAAGGCAATGTGCGCGACGATATCCTGACCCGTTGTAATACCGCCCAGCACGCCACCACAGTGATTTGATAAAAAACCTTGCACGGTTATTTCATCCCTATGCTCAGTGCCTTTTTGTTCAATGCAGGCAAACCCATCACCAATTTCCACACCTTTGACCGCATTAATGCTCATCAACGCATGCGCTATCTCGGCATCAATTCTATCAAAAATTGGCTCCCCTAATCCCACGGGAACGCCCATTGCGTGCACGCTAATTTTGGCACCAATAGAATTCCCTTCTTTGCGCAATTTATCCATGTACTCCTCCATAGGAGCAACGACTTGCGGATCCGGTGAGAAAAACGGATTATTTGGCACACAATCCCAATCAAAATTATTGTAGTCGATCTTAATAGGGCCTAGCTGTGATAAATACCCTTTAACACTGATACCTTTAGTGGCTAAGAACTTTTTAGCAACCGCACCTGCTGCAACGCGCATGGCGGTTTCACGCGCACTAGATCGTCCACCACCGCGGTAATCTCGAAATCCGTATTTATGGGTATAGACATAATCGGCGTGCGCTGGGCGAAAAGAATTTTTTATGTTGCCATAGTCTTTAGAGCGTTGATCGGTATTTCGTATCAGCAACCCGATAGGAGTACCCGTGGTTCTCCCTTCAAAAACACCCGATAATATCTCTACTTCATCTGCTTCTCGGCGCTGTGTAGTATGTCTTGAAGTACCAGGCTTACGTCGATCTAAGTCAAATTGCAAATCCTCCACAGACAACTCAATACCCGGAGGACAACCATCTATAATACAACCCAATGCAGGCCCATGAGACTCACCGAATGAGCTTACAGTGAACAATTTACCAAAACTATTACCGGACATACTTAACCATCACCCTTTTCAATAGAGACCACAACATAACTTAAGTGCTTGATAATACAACGTGAATATTCGACTCAATATGCGCATTAACTCAAGCATGCCAAACAACCAGAGCACCCCAGATCCACTATTGTACCTGTTTCAGTTTGTCTTATCTTCGCTTGCTAGGTTATGCTGCGCTCTTCAATACTTAAATTTATTTATACTTTCTGAAACAGCGCTCTATGTTGTTTTAAATCTTGAGCACTGATTGCAAATACCCCATTACCACCCTCAGCCAGATCTACCCAAGTAAACGGCACTTGTGGATATTGCTGCATTAAATGTATTTCACTGTTTCCCACCTCAACCACCAACAGACCATCTTCAGTTAAATAGTCATTTGCCTGGGCCAGAATATCTTTACAAATATCCAAACCATCAGGCCCACTTCCCAGCGCTAACGCCGGTTCATGCTGGTACTCATCAGGCATGCTGGCTAAATCTTCACGATCAACATAAGGCGGATTACTCACAATTAAATCGTATTTTTCGCTCACATTAGAAAATAAATCGCTTTTAATGACATGCACTTGCTCTTGCATCTCATGTTTTTCAACATTGAGCTTAGCAACTTCCAGCGCCTCACCACTAATATCGGCAAGATCGACAGTGGACGTATCAAAAGCATAGGCTGTCGCAATGCCGATACAACCAGATCCGGTACATAAATCTAGTATTCTCGCAACCGGTCCCGGACGCAAAAAGGGACTAAACTGCTGCTCGATCAGCTGACTGATTGGAGATCTAGGAATTAGCACTCTAGTATCGACATAAAAGGGAAGCTGCATAAACCAAGCTTCATTAATAATATAAGGCAGTGGTTCTCGCTGTGACACTCTCCTATCAATAAACGCTAATATCCGCTGTTTCTCACTGACCAATAATTTTCCATCAAGCAATGCATCATCAGTATTCCATGGCAAGTAAACTGCTGCCAGCACTAACTGTCTCGCTTCATCAACAGGGTTAATGTGGCCGTGACCTAAATATACTTTGTACTGCATCATTTGCGAGTAACATAAACGAATATAATCCCTAATACTCGACAAGGTTTCGTCGGTTTTTTCACGCTCAGTCATAAGTTTTCAAACAATCTAAAAATAAAGCCATTATTGTAACGCTAACTCCCCTTAATTTATATCTAATCCCCTGTATTTATGGCAATTCGTAAAACTCATTGAGTGGTATTCAAATACTTTTTCTAGATAAAGATTTTGCTAAATGCGCACAGCCAAGTTATCATTTATTGCTGCGAAATAATGAAAGAAAACCATGCCAGATTTTGAAGACTCACTTTTTTACCGCTCTTTGCAAGACGCCAAACCAGACGTCCCCCAAAACAGTCCCGAAACCTTTGCCGAAGCGGTAAAAGATATTAAGCCGCTACGTCAGGATAAAGTCCGTTTACAGGCAAACCGTAAACTACGTAAACGCATCGATAAATCCTATCAACGCCAGCAGGCGACACTGGATAACGCTCTTATTAGCGACGGTCTTTCTACGGAATCAGTAGACATTGTTGATTCTGACCAAGCTTTATTATTTGCCGCACAAGGCATTCAATTAAAACTGCTTAAACGTTTACAAAAAGGACAGATCCCCTGGGAACAAGGCATCGACTTGCACGGCTTGAGCATCGATGAAGCGCGCGATCAATTAAGTGAATTTATTAGTGCCAGTTTTTATCAAAACTGTCATGTTGTATTAGTCATCCACGGCAAGGCATATAGTCAAAACGGATCACAACCACTACTCAAGTCATACTCCAATGACTGGCTTAGACAACTTCCGCAGGTTTTAGCCTTTAGCTCAGCGCAGGCAAAGGATGGCGGAACGGGCGCTCTTTATGTATTGCTTAGGCGAAAAAAGTGACACCTTTATCTTCTTGGCCCTTTCCCCCTGTAAATCACGTCAAATTTTGTCCCCTCATCGTCAAATTTACGATATAAGCACAATATCCTTTACCTGACAATTAAGTTACAGTAAGTTACTCTTTTTATATATTTCTCGGAGTTACTGGTTAAAATGGAAAAAGCATTTGCCACAATAATACAAGGTATCGGAGAAGACCTCAGCCGTGAAGGCCTTCTCGATACACCCGCTCGCGCAGCGAAAGCAATGAAGTACCTGACTCAAGGGTATGAGCAGTCTTTAGAAACTGTCGTCAACAATGCGCTTTTTCCCTCTGATAATAGTGAAATGGTGGTCGTCAAAGATATTGAGTTTTACTCCCTTTGCGAACACCATATGCTGCCTTTTATCGGCAAGGCACATGTTGCTTATATTCCGCAGGGCAAAGTGATCGGTTTATCCAAAATCGCTAGAATTGTCGATATGTTTGCCAGACGATTACAAATTCAAGAAAACATGACTAAAGAAATTGCTGAAGCAATTATGCAAGTGACTGGCGCCAAAGGTGTTGGTGTCGTCATTGAAGCAGAGCACATGTGCATGAAAATGCGCGGCGTAGAAAAGCAAAACAGCACCATGAAAACCTCAATGCTATTGGGTTCATTTCGCGGCAGTCCAGCAACGCGCGCCGAGTTTTTCTCACTGGTCAGCTAAGCCTCAGCGAACACTTTAACAAAAAGGAGCGAACGCTCCTTTTTTTGTGTCTGCTCAACAACGCCTTATCAACCAAATACCCACCCTTGCTTGACCTGTTCTATAATCTCAGGCCTCTTACAGTCACAAGATATTGTATGGAGCCCTGCCTTGCTATGATATGCTCATCAATAGAGATGAGATTTTATCCCGCACTCGTTTACGTACTCAAATAGGATGCAAAATGGAACTAACAACAAAGGCAAATCTCAGAGGCGCATCTATAAGCTTATGCCTGTTTGCCACATTTAGTGCAATACCCTCTCACGCCACAACCTTGCAAGAAGCTTATCAGTTTGCGCTCAATTCAGACCCAGCACTGCAACAATCTTCTTCCAGAGTTTTTAATGCTAAAGAAAACATTTCACAAGCCAAAGCCGCATTACTACCAACAGTGACTGGACAATTACAAGCAAACTGGCAGGATAAATCGAACGCCAATTCAAACCATTGGGAAGCGTATTCAGTCAATTTGTCACAGCCTATTTACTCTCCCGCTTTAAGATCGGCCTACAAGAAAGTAAAAACGTTAGATCTACAGGCTAAAATTAGTCACAACCAAAGCGAACAGAGTCTTATACTACGTACCACACAAGCCTATATCGACACTATGATAGCCCATAGCAACCTGACGAACAGTGAAGCGCAAGAACGCGCCATTAAACGCAGATTAGATCGTATCAAAGCGCAGTTCGAAGTAGGTGTAATCGCAGTGACAGATGTTCACGAAGCCAAGGCCTCTTATGATAACGCCAAGGTGAATCTAATTATTAGCGAAGGCGATTTGCAAAACTCCTATGAGGCACTACAACGCTTAACAGATCATACTATTTCGCAAACAGACTCTCTGAGCACTGACTACCTTGCCCAAGTGCTATCGCCCGCTAATGCTAGTTTTTGGGTGAAAAAAGCAATGGCGAACAATTTAGCCATTAAGCTGGGAAAAACAGCCATTGAATCTGCCAGTTACGACACTGCCATTGCCAACTCACAGAGAAAGCCTTCCGTTAACTTACAAGCTTCTCACTCGCGCACCAATCACAGCTTAGATGGCAGCTATAGCAACAATCAGGTATCAGTAGTATTAAGTATGCCGCTATTCAATGGTGGATCTTTAAGCTCTAAAGTTCGCCAAAGCGTCTCTGCTCAAAACATTACAAAATCCGAACAACAAGACAATATTCGTGCTGTTACTCAACTGACACGCAGCCTTGTACGGGATATTCAAACGAATGTACTGGCCATTCACGCTCGCCAACAAAGCATCGTCTCCAGCAAAGCGGCATTATCGGCAATTAGTGCAGGATTTGATGCAGGCACTAGAAACATCGTCGACTTATTACAAGCAGAACAAGCCGTATTCAGCGCTCAAAATCAATACTCCAGCGCCAAACTGAACCATATCAAACTAAATTTCAATCTTAAATATCAACTAGGCACACTCGCGCAAGACGACATCATTGCACTTAGCCGATGGCTGGTACCTGCTAAATAAAACACATAAAAAAGGCGCTAACTAGCGCCTTTTTTATCTTTTCCTGAAAACCTAGCAGCCTGCATCAGCTGTACAAACTCTCAATGAACCAGCGGGCTAGTGCTGTCTTCGTTAGGTAGTATTAAGTGCCCCTGCGAATCCAAAGCCAAAGCCCCTTTCTCCGTTGCCTGTTCCAAAAGATGGTCTATGACTAATTGCGTAATATGGCTACCTATAATAATGCCAGCTGGCGGGTCGTTCTCAAACACCTCGTCAACCACTAAATCATCAGCCCTAAGTGCAAGCAATAACGGGTTCTCATCGATTAGAGGGGCTATTTCTTGCGGTGTAAAAACACTATGCCCCCCCGCTACTTTTATCGCCAACGAGTACGCGTCGAGTATTTCGGTATCTAATAATTGCAGGTATTCGGCTTCCGCTTGTAACAACAACTGGTTAAGCCCGCTCACTCCCCCATTAGATATATTATCAAGCGCAACTTGCGAGCGCGAATAATCTATTTCTGGCGCTTCTAAATCATCAACGGCTTCAATTTCACTATTTTCCAGCTGCACTTCGCCTTCTTCATTAAGCACTAACCAGCCATGATGGACAGCCGCATCAAGCAATACTTCTAATGCAGCACTATGAATATTCATGACAATTACAGCGGCGGCACTAGGGTTGCTATCATCAATTCTGCCCTTGATTAGACCACCAGCCCGTGCTGCCAACAAAGTCGGGTCTTGATGAATAATATTAGCCAGTAGATCTGTGTCTATTTTCAGCTGGGTAGCACACAATTGCTTGGCGCACAGCAGCGGCTGAACGACGCTTTCTGCGGCTAGTTTTTTGACGTACGCCTCGCGCAGTTCATCTAAAATATCTGTTAAAATTTGGCTCATAGACCTACCTAAAACTCTGTTAATGAAAGGTGATGCCAATAGGGTCCACTTTCCCTTTTAGCTTATCGAAACTCTCTCTCAAATCAGACAGTGGACTGAGTGCATAATCGACAGGGTCTGCCGGTAATTCGGCCCAATCCAGTGCCCAAATCTTGGTCATTAATTCATATTCACCAATTAACGCATCTAAGAATATCATCACCCCTTCCACACGAGGATCTGCCTCAAGTACTTCAGGGACAAAGGGAAGATAAATCGTCAGGTGTAGTTTTCGTTCATTCTGCTGTAACACAAACCAATAATCCGCTATTTCACACATCTCGCCAGCTACATTAATACAATTTGGAACGGGATCGTAGCGGTGATTAAATGCCTTGAAAGAGATACCTTCTACTAAGGGAGCAGCCTCAACTAAGTTTAACACAGCATGAATTGATTCAGGGTAGCCATCACAACCGAATATCATTTCGATAGGCCCTTCTTCATCTGCCTCAAAATGAAATGTTAAATTTTCATCGATGCGTTGTAATATATCACGATAATCTCCCAGCAACAGATCAGCGTCAAACTGGTTTTCATTTTTACTATCGAGAACTTGCTCAATGGTCGCTTGTAGTTTTTGCCAAAACTCAGCGATTTCTTTTGTGTGTTGCAACATGCACTATCACTCTTACTCTCTTACGAGAGCTAACTCTATCAACGAGAACTAGATAAAACTAAGATTTACCAAAATTCTGAGATCAAAACAACCTGGACCCAGTAATACACGGTCAAGACAGATATACTGTTAACCCTTACAACAAAGGTTAGGTTCTAGGGACAACGACACCCGTTTGTCCTTGATACTTACCCGCTCTATCGGCATAGGATGTTTCACAAATTTCATCAGCGCCTAAGAACAACATTTGCGCCACACCTTCGTTTGCATATATTTTTGCAGGCAAAGGAGTAGTGTTAGAGAACTCTAAGGTCACATGACCTTCCCATTCAGGCTCCAGCGGCGTGACATTTACAATGATACCACAACGCGCATAGGTACTTTTTCCTAGACAGATTGTTAATACATCACGTGGTATTTTGAAATATTCTACAGTACGCGCAAGCGCAAATGAATTTGGCGGAATAATACAAACATCAGACTGTACATCCACAAAACTTTTAGGATCAAAATTCTTAGGATCAACAATAGAAGAGTTTATATTGGTGAATATTTTAAACTCATTGGCGCAGCGCACATCGTAACCATAGCTAGAGGTACCGTATGAAATAATAGCTTCACCTTCCACGCTTCTAACTTGTCCTGTTGCAAACGGTGCTATCATCTCTTGCTCTTGTGCCATACGGCGAATCCAGCTATCTGCTTTAATTCCCATTGTCTTTTCCAATTCCATAGTAAAAATAATTAATTATAACGATAAATGTAAAATAATGATTGTACTTTAATAGCAATAAAATGTGCCCAGTCCAAATCATCAATGGGCTATTTCCCCACAGCTAACTGCGATCGATTTTAGCTGTTGCACAGTTTTGACTACCTACCTTCGTATAATCAACAGCAGTTAACTTGCGCAAGCAAATTAAGCGTAGGGCGCTGATTTAATCTTCAACAATTGTCAGCGAAGGCCCTGACACTGAACCCTGATTTTTAAGGTGCAATTGTGCACTCACCCGCCTGGCGATATCTTTGTAAATGAATGCTATCTCACCATTTCCATCAGCGACAACACTCGGCGTTCCAGAGTCTGCTTGAGTGCGAATGTTAATGTCCAAAGGCAGCGCCCCCAACATTTCACAGTGATATTGCTCCACCAGCTGCTGGGCACCGCCCTCGCCAAAGATATGCTCTTTGTGGCCACAATTTGCACAAATGTGAACACTCATATTTTCAATGACTCCCAATACTCCAATATCGACCTTAGAAAACATCTCAATTCCCCTTTTGGCATCTAGTAGTGCGATATCTTGCGGAGTCGTCACTACAATGGCCGCACTGACAGGTACTTTCTGCGAAATAGTCAAATGAATATCGCCCGTACCCGGCGGCATATCGATAAACAGATAATCCAGCTCCCCCCACTGGGTTTGATTAACCATTTGTGCAATTGCTCCACTGGCCATAGGTCCTCTCCATACCATGGGAGAGGTTTCATCAATCATGTAAGCAATGGACATTGTTGCTAAACCATTAACAGCTACCGGTAGCATTTTATCTTCAGCCAACGGCTGGGGGTGTGTACCGGGTTTTACACCCAGCATCATTCCTTGACTTGGCCCATATATATCCGCATCTAGCACGCCAACCTTAGCCCCCTCAGCAGCCATCGCCAACGCTAAATTCACCGCCGTAGTCGACTTTCCAACCCCACCTTTGCCAGATGACACGGCCACTATATTTTTAACCGCAACTAAACTTTCCACATGACTTTTTTGTTCTGCACTATGTATCACAAAATCGATATCGATTTGCACACAATCCGCACCCGCAGCCTTTAATATGGCCTCCAATTGAGTACGTATAGCCTCACAAACACTATTATTAGCATAAGGGTAAATCAACCTGACTTTCACATCATTGCCATCAAGCTCAAATAAATCAACTATCTGTGAGCTAAACAGATCCTCCCCTAAATACGGGTCTTTATATGCCGCTAAAGCCGAGCGATACTTATTTAAATTACTCATAAGAAACCCTTATATACTGTTACTTTCTCTCGAGGAAAACACCGACCTCTAAATGATCGGTATACGGGAATTGGTCAAAAATCGCGAATCTTTTAATTTCATGTGTTTCACATAACGAAATTAAATTTAGCTGCAAGGTCGCTGGATTACATGACACATAGACGATCCCATCGTATTGTGCCACTTGTTTAATTGTTTCATCATCCAACCCAGATCGAGGTGGATCAACTAATACTGTATTGAAATGATAAGTTGATAAATCGATATTTTTCTGTTTTAAACGCCTGAATTCACGCAACCCTTGTAAGGCTTGGGAAAACTCTTCACTGGACATGCGCAAAATAGTCACATTGTTGATAGCATTTTCTTTAATGTTGTATTGCGCTGAATTGACGGAACTTTTAGATATTTCAGTGGCAACGACATTATCAAAATTACGTGCTAACGGTAGGCTAAAGTTACCGTTACCGCAGTACAGCTCAACCAAATCACCACTGCGATTTGCAGTGACGTCGATTGCCCAGTGCAACATATGCTGGCAAACAACTGCATTAGGTTGTGTAAAGCTATTTTCAACTTGCTGGTAGCACATTGTTGTACCACCTATATCCATCTTTTCGATGACGTAATCGCGCCCCAATGCTATTTTGGTCTTCCTTGCACGACCTATCAGCTCAACTTTCTGGCCAGCACTGGATACTTTTCCTAAATCTCGCTGCAACTGTTGCGCTAATACTTCCCATTCATCGCCTATTGCTTTGTGATAGAGCAGGCTAATTAGCAATTCACCACTAGTAGTACTTAAAAAGTCTATTTGGAATAATTTGTGCCGCAACATCGCTACCGGTCTGATTAATTCTAGCAATACAAACATGTGCTGTTGAATAATCTTACTTGCCATAGGGCATTCTAAAACTTTAGTATGCTCATGATTGCTCCCTGGTGTGAACATCACATAGTTGATATCTTCTTGGTCGTGCCAAATACGAAACTCTGCTCTCATCCGATAAGCACTAGTCGGGGATTCAAAAACCTCGACAGCGGGGAGTGAATACTCCGCAAACTGCTCGGTGATTGCGCGCTGTTTTTGTGCTAATAAAAACGAATACTTACTTGGTTCTATTACGGGTTGGGACATGAGGGCCTCAGAGGGAACAAACAATATAATACTGATTAATGGGTGATACAGACGTGAATTTCAATAGGTAGAGCAAAAGAGAAACATACTAAAGAAAGAACGCCTTAGTTTACAGGTAAATTTATTTTTTTACCTTTCTTCTTATTGCTAGCTTGCTTGCTAAAGAACATCTAGCAGAAAGTTATCTCGCTCTAGCTCATTTTCACTGACAAAGAAGGGATATGTTGTACATGGAAAGTAAATGTCGATAGCAGTAAGTTGCGAGGAATTATCCCTTAACCATTTAAACCGCACCAATGGATTGCTATTAAATCAGTGGCGATATCATTAACTATTGAATCACAAAAAAGAAATCCTGCTCTCTTATAATGAAATCACTTGTGCTAATTTTCGCCTTAGCCATCAGAGACTAACAAAAAACGCATGAATATAAAAAACATACAGCATGTACAGCATTTATAGAACATGCGTAACCTGCCTATAATTCAAGGATGCAGATTGTAAATACAAAATGCACCCTACTTTTAATGGAGTTTCCTGACATTAAATGTAGGTGACATTTTTACCGGTATTTATTTTGGAGCTAAAGCTTGAGCAGAAAATTTGACACCTTCCCAGCTAGACTCCATAAAATTCCGGATGTTCTTATGACTTCTCCCATCGGGAGTATCTAAAACATCTTGATAAATCTTACCAAAACATCTCAATGTGTGCTGATGATCTAATCGGTTCAAATAGGCAAAACTTAATATCTTTAAAGATCCTTCATTTTGTCCGACGGCGTTATACACCATCTGTTCACCTACACCATTTCTAAAAGAGCAAGGAGTATAGTTATAATGCTCACTAATCACGGCCATTGTGTCTTCAAAATCTACCTTTCCTTCCTTTAAGGCATTTAGATATTGTATTACGCTAATTGACATCATTTTTTCTCAAACTGTAATGTTTTTGTCTGCTGTTAGATACAGCGAGGCTCATCTTACACGAATAAATAGAATAAAAAACCATGTCAGATTGGCTATTTATACAAAAAAGTCTGGTTTTTCAATAAATTTAGTTCAATAACTCAAAATATAACCGTAAAATACCGCTCTTTGGTTTGTAATTCACAGTCGAGTCCTATGTCAAATAACAATCGTAAAATCTTAGTTACTAGCGCACTTCCCTATGCCAATGGTGCCATCCATTTGGGCCACATGCTTGAGTACATCCAGACTGATATTTGGGTGCGCTTTCAAAAGCAACGCGGAAACACTTGCACTTATGTCTGTGCAGATGATACCCACGGCACGCCAATTATGCTGAAAGCCAACCAACTGGGTATAACCGAGCAACAGTTAATCGATCAATCGAGCGAAGAGCACCAGCGCGATTTTAATGCATTCATGATAGGTTTCGACAATTTCTACTCGACTCACTCTGATGAAAACCGAGAGTTCTCGGCGGATATTTATCGTAAACTCCGCGATGGTGGGCATATCGCTCAAAAAACCATTACTCAAGCTTACGATCCAGAAAAAGAGATGTTTCTACCCGATCGCTTTGTCAAAGGTGACTGCCCTAAATGTGATGCCAAAGATCAGTACGGCGATAACTGTGAAAGCTGTGGTGCAACTTATAGCCCGATTGAACTAAAAAATGCCTACTCGGCTATATCTGGCGCAAAGCCTATCGAGAAAGAGTCTGAGCACTATTTCTTTAAACTCGGAGACTTTGAAGACTTTTTGCGTCACTGGGTTGATAATCACGTCCAAGTGCAGATGAAAAACAAACTCAACGAATGGTTTGAGGCAGGGCTTCAAAATTGGGACATATCGAGAGATGCACCCTACTGGGGTTTTGAAATCCCGGACGCACCTGGTAAATATTTCTACGTTTGGTTAGACGCGCCGGTTGGCTACATGGCGAGTTTTAAAAACTGGTGTGATAGAAACGATACAGATTTTGACGAATACTGGAATAAAGACTCAAGTACTGAACTCTACCATTTCATTGGTAAAGATATCGCCTACTTCCACTCACTTTTCTGGCCTGCAATGCTAGAAGGTGCCAACCTTAGAAAGCCGACGGGTGTATTCTGTCACGGATTTGTGACCGTTGATGGCAAAAAAATGTCAAAGTCACGTGGCACTTTTATCATGGCTGAAACCTACTTAAAGCATTTAAGACCTGAGTACTTACGCTACTATTTTGCAGCAAAGCTAGGTTCTGGTCTCGATGACATCGATTTGAACATGGAAGACTTCCGTTTACGCGTCAATGCAGACCTTGTTAATAAAGTAATCAACATCGCCTCGCGCTGTGCAGGTTTCATTTGCAAGAAATTTGATGGCAAGTTATCAGCAACACTGTCCGAGCCTGCACTTTTCCAAAGCGCTATCGCTAAGAGCGAACTCATTGCAGAGCACTATGAAAGCCGCGAATATGCCAAGGCAATGCGTGAAATCATGGCGATCGCCGATGCCGCAAACCAATACATCGATAGCGCACAGCCCTGGGTACTTGCCAAACAAGAGGGCAGCGAGCAGGCAGTTCAGGATTGCTGTACGATGGGCATCAACCTCTTTAATGTCATCTGCTCATATTTAGCCCCCGTACTGCCACAAGTAGCCGATGACGCCCTAGCCTTTTTGAATTTAGACAGCTATGCCTGGGACAATATCCAGACGCCGCTTTTAGATCACAAAATCAACAAGTTCAAGCCATTAATGCAGCGCATAGAAGCGCCCAAAGTCGAAGCTATTATTGCAGAGACAAAGCAGAACTTAGCTGAACAAGCAGCAGCAATAGAAGCAGCAAAAGCACCTGTCACTGCACTGCAAGATGAGCCCATTGCCGATACCATTGAGTTTGCCGATTTTGCAAAGGTAGATTTAAGAGTGGTTAAAATTATCAAAGCTGAGCATGTTAAAGGCGCTAACAAACTGTTGCAACTAACCTTAGACCTCGACGGTCAGACTCGCAACGTGTTTGCCGGTATTAAAAGTGCTTATCAGCCTGAGGAACTGGTTGGCAAACACACCGTTATGGTCGCTAACTTAGCGACTCGCACGATGAAATTTGGCGATTCAGAAGGCATGGTATTGGCAGCCGGCCCCGGAGGTGAAGATATTTGGATACTGGAACCTCATACAGGTGCCAAAGCGGGTATGAGAGTTAAATAATCCCAATCAATAAAGGCGCTTTTAGCGCCTTTTCTTTTATAAAAAACTCCTCTTTAAGCCGATGCTAACAGCTGCGCATCAACATACAAGTCACCCCGATTAGAGTACTCTAAGCTGGTAGATACTTGATAAGTTTCTCCCAACAGAGGCATTGCCAATACATCTCCAGGTACCCCCTCTGCTTGAATGACACCTTTATTTAACAGCACTAAATGATCGCAAAACTTAGCGGCCAAGTTGACATCGTGCAATGCCGCGACAGTAATAATTTTCCGGCTATGCGTCAGTTGCTTAATCAGCGTTAGCATCGCTAACTGATGATGCAAATCAAGCGCACTAGTAGGTTCGTCCAATAAAATCACTTTGGGCTCTACCACTAAAACCCTCGCCAGCGCCACCAACTGTTTCTGCCCGCCACTTAATTCGCTGACATCTTTATCTGCTAGATCAGAAATTTTCAATAACACTAATGTTTGCGCCACTTTTATAGTGTCAGACTCTTTAACTCTCCATGAAGACTGCTGTTTTAACGACAACAAAACAGACTCAAAAACAGATAACGCTAAACTGGTGTAAAAAGACTGTGGTAAATAGGCAATCAACTTCGCTCGCTGAGTACGTGAGCAACGATCCATGTTTTCGCCATGCAAATGTACGCTAGCGCTTTGTACTTTAATCAACCCCGCTATCGCCTTAAACAGTGTTGACTTACCCGCTGCGTTTGGCCCAAGTAAAGCCGTAAAACTGCCTGGTTTTAAGTCGCCAATGCACAGCTGGTTTAACACTTTATTCGAACCGTAACTCACCGATAAGTTGTTAATGGATAAACTCATAGCGAACGCTCCCTTGCATGTTTAAAAATAATAGCCAAAAATACCGGCACCCCGATTAGTGAAGTAATAATCCCGATTGGATAAATAATACCTGGGGTGATGGTCTTACTCACGATGGAGGTCAAACTTAGCATCAACGCCCCAAGCAATGCAGATAAAGGGATGAAGAAACGCTGATCTTCACCGACCAGCAGTCTGGCAATATGCGGGCCTACTAATCCGACAAAACCAATGGCACCTACAAACGCAACAGCGGTTGCCGCGAGCAGTGAAATACAGACTAAAATTTCAATGCGCAACCTCCCTAGGTTAACACCCATACTTAAAGCGGTCTCTTCTCCTAAGCGCAGCGCTGTCAACGTCCAAGTGCGAGACATACAAAAAGGCAATACCACAAACAGTAATGACGCCCCCCAAGCTATTTGCGCCCAGCTAGCGCGACTTAAAGAGCCTAGCATCCAAAAAACTATTCTTTGCAACTGGGTTTCTGAGGCGCCGTATTCCATCATGGCAAGCATCGCGTTAAAGGCAAAGAATATTGCAATACCAAATAAGATAATAGCCTGAGTACCTACTCCTCTGACACGCATAACCAACAGTAGTAGCAGGCAAGTGCTGAGTGCAAAAACAAAAGCATTTGCCGTCACCAGCAACGAACCGACATTCGCTACCACGCCTAGCCCAGTTACTATCGCTAACGCAGCACCAAAACTGGCTGCGGAGGAGACCCCCAAGGTAAAAGGTTCAGCTAATGGGTTATTTAACAGCGTTTGCATCAATGCACCCGCAACACCTAACATAGCGCCCACAATGACCGCAGTCACGGCGATTGGCATTCGGTAATCCCAAATAATCACCTCTAGCTTAAGGCCATGGGAGGTTTTGTCCATCAGCACTTCGAGCACTGTTGCCAGCGAGAAATTACCCGGACCTATAGAAACATCTAACATAGTGCTGGCTATTAGTAAAAATACTACGGCCATTAATAGCTTGAGTTTTTTAGCTGATCTTTTTTGATAGTTGGCTGCAGCATCCAAGGTACTTAAAGAACCTGACTGCGTATTGTTCTGTGAATTGGTGTGCCCACTGATGATATTCATTACTTACCCTTAAAACTCATGATCAACATGAATTATTGTTAGTACGACTATTCATTCTTACCTTTTATGGAGCAAAAGCATGAATAGAAGAAAAAACATCCTTGTCATGTTTTCCATATAGCAACTTATCAGATGATGACAATCACACGGCTAACGCTTACGCAATTTGCGAAGACATGTAATAGCCACTCTCATCTTAGATGAGATTATTTCAGCTTATGCCAAAATACACCGCTCGCATCAATTGGTAGGAACTTATCGTGCAACTCTTTAAATTTCGCTTTTGGATCTAGGTTTTTAAAGTCTTCTGGATAAAACCACTTAGCGAAAGTCTGTAATGCAATGAAGTGGTAGGGGCTATTGTAGAACTGATGGTAAATTGAGAAGAAATTCTTATCTTTAACCGCCTTCAATTCAGGCCACCCTTTACGATCAGCCAAGGCTTGTAACCTCTCTTGCGCTAAAGCTTCAGTTGCTTCGTAACCCAATAACACCGCTTGTGTATTAGGTCTTGCTTCTGCCCAGTTTGCGCCAGTGCCAATGATGTAATCAGGGTCATCAGTAAAAATAACTTCTGGATTAACTTTTCCAGAGAACCCTGGGAACTTACGAGACCCCCAATTGATCCCGCCTGCTTCATCCACAAGACGTCCCATATTCGCTGCACCAAAAGTATTACAGCACTTTCCTGGATTGATACCCGCCGCTCGCTCAATAAAGACAATAGGACGTTCTTCCAACTTCTTTTGCAGTACTACAGAACTAATCGAGCGCATTTGCTCTACATAGTAGTCAACAAACTTATTGGCCTCTGCTTCACGGCCTAATACCTTACCCAGCATTAGCATACTTGGAATGGTATTTTGCGTAGGGCGTTGTCTAAAGTCGACAAACACTACTTTAATACCCGCTTTTTCTAATTTTTCCAGCAATCCACTTTCTTGTGCATTGAGTAATTTACCTAAGTTTAAAATAAATAAATCAGTGTCTAAGGTAATTACTTTCTCAAGACTAAAATCCCCCGCATAAGGGCTACCCAAGTTTTCAATGTCTTTTATTTCTGGGAATACTTGTAAATACTTGCGATAAGCATCTGGATCATATTTAACCAGATCATCTTTCCACCCAACTACTCTAGCTAGCGGCTGCTCTTTATCTAATAACGCCAAGGTATAAGTGAGACGCCCTTCACCTAAAACGATATTTTTTACTTTATCAGGATCTATATTAACTTTTCGACCTGCTATATCTGTCACTTCGATCATAGCGGCAGACAAGCCACAGGAAAGGGTGAGCAAAACCGGCGCGAGCACTTTACTAACCGTTAAAAATTTAAGATTTAACACTTTTTTGTCCTTACATGAGTTTCAAGAAAGGACATATTACGTTTAACTTCTTCAAAAGTAAATCTAAATGATAATCGTTTTTATTCAATAAAATAAACAATGCTCTCTTTACTTATTTATTAATTGCGCTTGAGGGTGTTCTAAGAGACTATTTGTCTTCAATCTGTATGAATGATGAATATGAAAGAATTTAGTACCAGCGAGTGCCGCACCTTAGAAGAAGTCATCCGATATCGTAGGGATGTACGGGGTAATCAGTTTCTCGACAAAAAAATCCCCAGCGAAATTTTAAATAAAATCCTACTGGCGGCAATTAATGCCCCATCCGTTGGTTTTTCTCAACCTTGGGAATTCGTAATTATTGAAGATTCGCAACGTAAAGCTGCGATAAAAGAGAATTTTCGGTCCGAGAACACCAAGGCAAGTAAAGTATTTACCCCTTTACGGCAAACCATGTATGACGAGCTAAAATTAGAGGGAATACATGAAGCTCCAACCAATATTGCGGTATTTTATAAACCTTGCAATCATCCGGTACTCGGCCAAAACAGCATGAAAGAGGTTGGGATATATAGTGTTGTCTGTGCTATACAAAATATGTGGCTGATGGCAAGAGCACTTAATATTGGCATGGGCTGGGTAAGCATTATTGATCCGGAGCAAGTCAAAAAAACACTTAATGCCCCCTCTGAAAATCAATTAGTCGCGTATTTATGCCTAGGCTATGTTGACAATTTTTATGACAAACCTGAGCTTGAAACAAAACAGTGGGAAAAACGCAAACCGTTAGCAGATTTAGTTTACAAAGAGAGCTATTAGCAACCGAATTAAGACAAAAACTAGCGCTTCACTCTATCTCGCTTGACGATGCAGAGCATTCCAGACATCTTATAGTGTTGACAAGATAGCGCCCCAAGGGGCGACCAATGATATCTTATTAATCTCACTACCAAAAACTGAAAACCTGAACCACCTCAAATACTTGAGTACGCGTCTTGCAATTTTTTAATCTTGGAACATTTTAATCAAAATTGATTTAATATTTGTGGTATCAAAAGGTTTGTCTAAAATAGCATCAACACCTGCCTCAAGCACTTTCTCTAAGTGGCTATCTTTTGCCTCTGAAGTCACCATCAATATAGGTACGTGTGAGTGCTCCGTTGATGATCGCACATATTTTGTCAATTCAATACCGTTAACAAGTGGCATATTGTAATCTGTGACCAGCAAATCTATCTCATTCGATTTCAGATAATCAATCGCATAGCTGCCATCTTCAAATTCAGTAATGTTATTAAGACCTAAATTCTGTAATACTTTTGACACGGCTTTTCTGGCTAATTTACTATCGTCAACAAGCGCAACACGCAAAGTATTAACATCATAGTTTTCGATATACAGATCTTCTCTGCTCAAAAAAGCCACTGCAGATTTTAGTGCGCGCTTAAGTACTGCCTGCTCAAAAGGTTTATTCAAAATAGCCAGAATGCCGGATTGCTTGAAAACTTCTAACTGATCACGGCGTTGCTCGCTAGAGACCAAAATAAATGGCAGTGAACTGAACTCTGCATATTTTCGTAACGTGTGTAGTAATTCAATGGCTGAACCATCTTGGTAGTGCAAATTTGATATAATTAAATCAGGCGGATATTTGGTTATTTTTCCAAGAGCCTCAAGCTTACTGCTAACCACCTCTATGTTAGTAATAGATTCTTCATTTAGCGATTTGATCATTATATTTTGTTGCATTTTTGAGGGTTCTATCAACAAAATACTTAATTCTGATTGGATAAGCTCTTCCATTCTTTTTCCTAGATTTCAACTTATAATTATAAACTTACAAACTCTGATTGAGTAATAAGGAATATAAACTTACATCGATATAGCATGCACTCGCTGTACAATAACTTTACTGCTTTAGCATGATATAAACAATACAGCAAAGCCATTATTGGGCATGCCTAACAAGACCTCTGCAAAAAGTAGTTTGCTAGCGCTCTCTTATGCATATGCTAGCGGTAAACACACTGCAAACATTAATACTCAATTAGTATAGCAGACCCAAATCGTATATTTATTTTTTAGTTAATACAAATGTTTACCAAGAACAAAGTAGTTGATTTCCTATTAAGACAAGCACTTGCACAGTGTTCATTGACACCATGTAATAAACACACCTTAAGGAAGCAGCAAACAAGCCCCAATCGCCAATGGCGTACAAAATGATTTGTCATTGTGGCAATGGTTACAGACTGGCTTAGCTCTACTAAAACCATTAACAAAAAACACTCGCGAGCCCGTACATCTTACAGGGTACTTAGGTTTTAACAAAAACTGAGCGGTTCACAGAGCTGAAATATTGTTTCAGATGCATTTACTTTGTCAGAACACTTGTAAAGGAGTCGCTATTTCCGACCGAGCTTATGTGGTGCAATGCACCCCCCTCTTTCATGATTATTAACCGCTTGGGCTTTGCGTATAAAGAAGCACAGAAAAAGCTTGGGGACTTACCAGCTACTCCTTAACTACCTGCATTATTTGCGTTGGATTATCTCTGTTTGAGCGGCATATTCTTGGTAATAGGATAGCAATGCACTACTTCCGACAACTGATGCCGTTTACAGTAACGCGCCCAGGGATGGATTATGCAATTATTCACTCGTAAATCAGGCATTTTAAACATCTTCAAGATGCAACTTTATCCATCGACTACCCCGTAATACACTGCTCGCTCTCGCGATTTTTTACAGTGAAGCGATGCAGGCTAAGTCTTAAAGAGATAGATCTGAAACATTAAATTTTGATGATTAAGCTTTCGTCAAACTAACACGCATCAAAGGGGCTTTAAATACTATCAAAAACTTAAGCATAGTTTAAACTTGAAATATATTATATGCTTAAAATATTCTCGCTTCATGTGTTAATCTGTACGGCATTAATAGACAAAAAACAAATAATAATTAGAGGTTAAAATGACAGAACGTGAATCAATGGAGTTTGACGTTGTTATCGTAGGTGCGGGCCCTGCAGGATTATCAACTGCTTGTAAATTAATGCAACAAGCCCGAGACAATGATCAAGAAATCAGCGTTTGTGTCGTTGAAAAAGGCTCTGAAGTTGGCGCACATATTATGTCCGGTGCCGTTGTTGAGCCTCGCGCATTAAATGAACTCTTTCCCGATTGGAAGGACAAGGGCGCTCCCCTAATTACACCAGTAACAGAAGATCAGATCTTCCTGCTTAAAAACGCCCAATCAGCCACCAAAGTCCCTAATTTTTTTGTACCAAAACCCATGCATAATGAAGGCAATTATATTGCCAGTGTTGGCAACCTTTGCCGTTGGTTAGCAGAGCAGGCGGAAGAATTAGGCGTTGAAGTATTCCCAGGCTTTGCCGCTGCACATGTTATATACAGCGATGAAGGTGCTGTGGCAGGTATTGGAACCGGCGACATGGGCCTAGACGAGTCGGGCGAACAAAAGGATGGTTACATGCCCGGCATGGATCTACTCGCAAAATACACAGTATTTAGTGAAGGCTGTCGCGGCCATTTAGGCAAAGAACTGATTGCCAAATATTCTTTAGATAAAGATAGCGATGAGCAACACTATGGCATCGGTATTAAAGAGCTTTGGGATATTGCACCTGAGAAACATCAACCTGGCTTAGTATTGCATGGTGCTGGCTGGCCACTAGACAAAGAAAGCGGTGGTTTTTTCCTCTATCACTTAGAGAACAATCAAGCCGTTGTCGGCTTAATTACCGATTTAAGCTACAGTAATCCGCATTTAAGCCCGTTCGATGAATTTCAACGCCTTAAGCATCACCCACAATTAGCGCAGCACTTAGCTGGCGGCAAGCGAGTCTCTTACGGGGCCAGAGCAATCACTAAAGGCGGATTTAACTCCCTGCCGAAAATGACTATGCCCGGCGCGCTGTTACTGGGCTGTGATGCAGGAACACTCAATTTTTCGAAAATAAAAGGCACGCACACTGCAATGAAATCAGGCATGATTGCCGCTGAAACCATCTTTGAGGCGCTTGGCAGTGAAGATAAAGGTGGTCTAGACCTATCTTCATACAGTGATAAATTTAAAGCGTCTTGGGTTTATGAGGAACTGTACCGCAGTCGTAACTTTGGACCGGCCCTGCACAAGTTTGGCACTATCATCGGCGGTGGTTTCAATTTTGTAGATCAAAATATAATCCCAATTCCCATCACTTTGCATGACAACAACCCTGACTATGCACAACTACAACCCGCTGCAACTTCACACGTTATAGAGTACCCAAAACCCGATGGGGTATTGAGTTTTGACAAGCCTTCCTCGGTGTTTTTATCCAATACTAACCATGAAGAAAACCAGCCTTGTCACCTAAAACTTAAAGATAGCAGCATTCCACTGGGCAGCAACTTGGCTCAATATGCAGAACCTGCACAGCGCTATTGCCCTGCTGGCGTTTATGAAATAATTGAACAAGAGGGGGAAAAACTGTTCCAGATAAACTCTCAAAACTGTGTCCACTGTAAAACCTGTGACATCAAAGATCCGGCACAGAATATCACCTGGGTTGTTCCTGAAGGCGCGGGTGGACCAAACTATCCTAATATGTAAATAAGCTTGCACTGCTGCTGTCTGGTTACAAGTACTCTAAACCAGGCAGCAGTAATGTTAATCCATATCAGCTCTGAGCAACCCTTTTAAATGAGCAACCACTGTCCCACCCAAGGTACTAATCGCATACCCCCCCTCTAACATTGAAACCACTTTCCCTTGCGCATGTTTATCAGCGAGCTGAACTAACTTGCGAGTCAGCCAATGATAGTCAGCATCGTGCAGAGCATGCGATGAGATGCTATCGCTAATATGCCCATCAAAGCCCGCTGATATGAAGATTATTTGCGGAGCATAAGCGTCAATTAATTGAAACCACTGGGCTACTGCCAAACGATAAGCCTGACCATCTGTTGCAGAGGGAAGCGCTATATTGTGGATGTTGTCGGCGTTATTCTCATCGCCACTGTAAGGATAAAAAGGGTGCTGAAAACTAGAACACAGCATAATTTTATCATTTCCCTGAACAATATCTTGGGTACCGTTGCCGTGATGTACATCAAAATCAACAATTAAGACACGCTTTAGATCATAGTGATTAATCGCATGCAGCGCGCTAATTGCAATATTATTAAAAAAACAGAACCCCATCGCCTGCCCTTTGCTCGCGTGATGCCCAGGCGGACGCACTGGGCAAAACACACTGCGATGCGCCCCCTGCATAAGCAGATCCACCGCCATCACTCCGGAGCCAGCAGCATATTGCGCCGCCGCTAAGGTTTGCGGCATCATTTGTGTATCTGCATCTATAACAAACACCCCCTGACTTGGGGCATTGGCATATAGACTTTCGATATAATGCGGCTGATGAGCTGCTACCAACTGCTCCTTAGTCACTTTTTTACTTTGATACAGCGGACAGACATGCCCCAAGCCTGAATCAATCAATTGCTCGCTGATAGCATTTAGTCTAGCAGGGCATTCTGGATGCCCTGCACCCATTGAATGCTCCATACACTGCGGATGTGAAACAATTGCAACAGACATATCCTCTCCCAAATTCACAATTAGTAAATATTGCGATTTCTTGAGGGCTAGCTCAACCCTCCACCATCAAGAGCTTGTATCGTAAAAAATGATATCGCTAGATTGGTTTTTGCGCATTTGTTGTAATCGAGTAGCCAAACATCCGACATGAATTTCCAACTGATAATCATCGGGGTCTAAAATATAGAGAGACTTTCCCTCACTTTTATTTTGCTTCCACTGCTTCACGCCCAAATCACGCAAGCGCCGACTAAACTCCTCAAAATGCTGCTCATCAATATCGAAGGCTAAATGGCTGTAATCTTGATTCACACAAACATCATCTAAGCTTAGACAAATCCACTGACCCGCCACACTTAAATAAGCCCCCTTCGACCACTTTACTTTTAACTGCATACCGAGAATATCAGTATAGTAGACAATTGATCGATTTAAATTACTGACTGCGATTGTGACATGGTTAATCCCCTTTAACATTGCCAGCCCCCGACTTTTCCACATCAAATAAAGGCAACAGAATTTCCGATAGATCGTTGACCATTTTATTTCGACTTAATCTATCAAATGCCTTATACAATTTTTGACGCTGAGCCGATTGCAGCTGCTCTATTAACTCAGAAACTTGTTGATCAGGCATATGCAACTGGTCACGCTGAGCGTGGTTTCGCCCCTCTAGAGCTCGGTACATAATCAGAAACCTCGCCAATACGACATAGGGAAAGTTTTTGTTGCTCATCGGACCTTGTCGGGCTTCATAGCCTCCTAGTGGTAAACCTTTAAGCTTGAGGCTGGCAAGCTTATCACTGCTAAACCATGCTGCAGTTGAGCCTATCACTCCTCCGCCAATGGCCCCCAATAGGAATGACTGCCCAGCCAGCGCTAAGTCGATAACCCCTCCTGCACTCGCACCAGCGATTGCCGCTACTTTTGTTAACTGATTTTTATCGAGCCCCCATGCAAACCATTTTTGCGTATCAAATAAATCGTCTCCAATACTGAGAATACTTTGCTGCCGCTTCAGGTGATAGTGACGATACAGTTGCTGTAATTGATCATGTGCGCTAATTTCTCGCTCGCGCATCCACTTTAGGTAGCGCTTATTAAGCAATGGCTGGATTTTCTTTGCCTGTTGCTTATCCAGCACTTTCTGCTGGATTTGATACAGGCATAAGTCTTCGATTAGCTGAGCTGCAATGTCACAGCTCTTTTGTTTTTGAGCTTGTAACCGCTGCCCAAATGCAGCGATTATCTGGTTGAGCTGATCAGCCCAAGGCAAGTGCAACTGAGCAAAAGCTTCCAATAAGTGGATATGTTGCTCCAAATCTGCTTTAACCGCGTTAAAAACACGCACTATCCTAAAGTACTGCACAAGTGCCTGCTGCCAATTTTCTACATACTTGCTATTTTGTATCGGGTTAATCAGTGCCATACTCGGCTGTCCTGTCCAGCGCAAAATTTCCATTTCAGCCTCATAATCCACACTGTAGGGCCTGGAGGCATCAACAACATACAATATAGCAGCCCCATTCATGATCGGCGTTAATAGCGCGTGTTCATCGGGAAACTGCATCTGACAGCTGGCATCTTGCAAAAACTCACTAATTCGCTGAGCACGTTTGTCGGCACTAATAGACTCAGACTGCAGCCAAGCGAGTACTTTCCTAGGCCGCTGAAAACCTGGGGTATCAATCAGCAGATACTGGTTATCTTCCAGCTTGATGGCAAATTCATCGGCACTGGTAGTGGTACCACTGCGTGCAGATATAGCGACACTGTCATCTCTGGCTAAAGTAGCAACAATAGATGATTTTCCTTTATTGGGATGGCCTACTACGGCAAATGCAGGGGTCATATTAACTCCTCCAATTGCTGCAACTGCCAATTTTTAATCGCAAAACAAAAACGACGCCACTCATCCAAATGCAGTGGATTGACTTTTTGAAACTGATCGCTCTCCCAATCCAACACCAACAAGGTACCTTTAGAAGCTCGCATAAAGTCCTCTAACTCTCCCATCGGGGGTTCCCAAGAAGCCACTATAACCACTTTATCAAAAGGATCACCGAGAGCCGATTGAATATCTCCAACCGTCGCTGCAGCACCGATCAAATGACAACTTTTAGCTTGACCGTACTTATCCATTAACTGGCTTTGTAAAACATCAGGCAATACCGACCAACTCAGCAACGCAGATTGCGACAAATCAAGCAATTGATGCTGTAATTGTTGCAACTGATCATTGCCATCTACCTCCTGTAAATCATTATTAGTCTCTGTGCTGATATCATTGCAAGCAATTCTAGCACGGCTTAACTGTATTTTAGCGATCGTAAAAAGCATAGTGCGTGGCAACAACACATAATACAATTGCGCCAATAACACATAGCGCCACCACACATCCGAATTCGAAAGCCCCGTAGCAACAACTAACCTTGAATCTTGCGAGGATTGAACTTGTTCCATGAGCGGCTGAGCAGCTTCAATAAAAAACCATGGCAGCGAAATAAACTGTAATAGAGGAAATACACTGTCAGCACTTAACAAAGTGCTGCGCCACACAAAAGAGACATCACTGAGCAGCAGCGTACAAAAAAAGGCGGCTAACGCACCAAGACTTAATGCCAGCGCGAGTTTTTGTGATTGGTAGAAGAGCCAGGGCTTACGTAATATGCTATTTTTTAACTCAGCAGTGTCATCAAGCCAATCGCTTGGCCAAAATGGCAGCTGTAAAAAAAGCTGAGATAAATTGAATTGGGATTTAAAGAAGCTGCAATAAAGCGTAAGCCCAAGAGAAACCAGCGGTACAAAGACAAAGATAAGCTGCAGATACAATAGATTAACTCGACCGTATTGATCCCCCAACATCAACGCGATGGTGGTGATAAATGCGGTCAAAAAAGCGAGCAAAGAGAAATACTTAGACAGACGTTGATTATTATCCTTAGACACCTTATCCCCTTAAGGCCAAATAATTATCCCCGGGACAACCCCTTTCGCTTAGGTTCTCCTTCACTTTGGGTAGCGGGATATTATTGGTTATTATTAGTTCTACAAAATTTACGCCACTAGAGGCAGGGAATGACACCCTTGAAGACTTAGGCGCTAGCTTATGTACCGCAAATCCACTTTTCGATGATAGAGGCTTTGCCTAATTGATTGCTAACCTACCCTTCTATGATTTTGAATAATAACAGAGAATCACTTTAGAGCAGCCAAAAAAAAGGGCGAATCGTTAGATTCACCCTTCTATTTCTAATATTAGTGTATTAATACATTGAATATTAGTTTAGCTGATTATCTTTGCTTATAGAGCAACGATGTTTTCAGCTTGTGGTCCTTTCTGACCTTGTGAAACGCTGAATTCAACACGCTGGCCTTCAGCTAGAGTTTTGAAGCCGTCGCCTGCAATTGCAGAGAAGTGTGCGAAAACGTCTGGGCCAGACTCTTGCTCGATGAAACCGAATCCTTTAGTTTCGTTGAACCATTTAACTGTACCAGTAACTGTATTAGACATAATAATATCCTGTAATTTTTAAATTTTGCCAACATTGGCGGTAATAGCATAAAAGTAAACTAAAACTTAGAAACTACAAGGACGTGGAATTACGAATAAATCTGCGATTTGGAGCATGTAAATAAATAGGCTTTCTTTGTTGCTGAGCCGTAATTTACTCCTCTATATTTGTAAAGTCAAGCAAATATACGCAATCACCTAACACCCTACAGATTCAATATTACCCAGAAATCAAGTCATTAGGACTTTACTCTGTTTGCTCATTGCCCTATATAAAATATAGGAAAAATCCCGCTCCATGCTGAATCAAAAATAAACTAAAATGATTTCTTATTGATTAAGCAAGGACTTTTAAAATGGAAAATACTCCAACTGAAAGACGCAAACAACAAAGACCCACAGCAGATAGACGCAGCAATGACCGAAGGACCTGCAATAGACGCATCGCACCACGTCGCTCTCATTAGTATCTAAAGCTCACCAAATGCAGGTAACACTCAGCAGGCTACTCGCCTGCTTCTTGCATATCTTATTCACTTCTTGCTTGCTCGACCACCAAAATCCTCGCCTCCCCTACAGGTTCTGCAAAGTGCTCCTGCCCTATTGTTGCATGATAAATATCACCGACTTGTAATACGACAGAAAACTTTTCGCCTTTAGATCGATAATGCATATTCACTTGCCCAGACAGCACCACAAAAACCTCCTCTCCTTCATTGATGTGCCAATGATAAGGCTGATCTGCCCAATGTAGCCTTGTTGTTATTCCTGACATGTTTGCAATCTCTTGCGCACCCCATGCCGCTTCTGCTCTAAACTCTGCCCCTTTAACGACCACCAACTTCTCCTTTTATATTAAATCATGCACTGTATTTTATGCTTTATGAAAGAGCCTAATAAGCGGCAATAAGGACCAACAAAGGGTGAAAAAAGACTTTATTCGTCGTGTATTTTCAACGATTTATCAAGAATCTGTGATTGGAAAATAAATAAAGAGTGCAAAGCATTGATTTTACGCTGGAATGGAAAATTTTTACGGCAACCATAATTGCCATCGCTGTTATAAGCGACGAGTAACTCTGATGCAGGGGAATTTAGATTTATCTTTTATGATGGTCTAGCTAGATTTGCACTTTTAGGCGCGTACCCACTGACAGATACGCGATATAACTGGCATCTAGTGGTTAAAAAAAATTCGTACTTAAGCTGGTGTTAAACTCTCCTTCGCTGATTGAGGATTACTCATTTCATGAATAATCAAATGTTTAACATAAAACACCAGACGTATTTAGCAAAAAGCTTAATGTATACGGTTATTGGTATGTTCCCAAAGTAATAAAGCTACTTTGAGAGGGCAGCAAGCGCTCAGAATTGAACACTTTGCCACCTTTTAAGGCCTTTGTTCCTCGATTATTTTATCACAATAGATGCTTTGATTATTTTAAGCTCTTTTGAAGTACGGCCAGACTTGCTACCGAATTGTTCCAGCGTTTTAACAGCATCCATACCCTTTGTAACATAACCAAATACTGTATGCTTACCATCAAGCCAAGGCGTCGCTTTAAAGGTTAAAAAGAACTGGCTACCGTCGGTACCTGGGCCCGCATTTGCCATACTTAATACCCCGGGCTTATCATGTCTGGCACTTGCACTAAACTCACCATCGTAGTTGTAGCCAGGGCCCGCGCGGCCTGTTCCAGTAGGATCGCCACCTTGCGCCATAAAGTTGCTAATCACGCGATGAAAAATGATGTTGTCATAAAACCCCAACCGCGATAAATAAATAGTACTTGTCACATGCATTGGAGCAACTTTAGGTAACAATTCAACTTCGATATCGCCTGCCGTCGTTTGCAGCTTCCAAAGATATTTTTTCCCTTGACTGAATGCCTGCATTGGCGGAAGTGTTAGCTGACGTTTCCAATTCTCAGAAGTTTTATCAACTTGCTGTGCACTGATAAAAGTATCAATATTCTTCACGGCATCGCTTGCAGCAACCGTAGTGACTGCACTTAACATCAGCACGCTTGCAACTAGTGTTTTGATTCTATTCATCGATATGACCCTTATAAATCATTGCTTTAAAATAGATATTGTAACTAGGAATACACTGCCAAGTCCAACACTTCAGGCTTGCTTATATATTTCCTGCGCATGCCAGAAAGATGTATGAGTTAATGTTTATATTATCGAGGAAACAAGCCTGCACAAACTGCTATGCAGAGCTTGCAATAAACACAGATTTAACGCTCCACAAAGGCTCTTTCAATCACATAGTGCCCTTGGTGGCCTTTATCGGCACCGATAAAGCCCATGCCATCCAAAATATCACAAAATTCTTGTAACATGCCCGGACTACCACAGATCATAAATCGATCATGCTCTATATTCAGATCTTCAATGCCTAAATCTTGAGTGAGCTTTGCGCTAGTCATCAGCTGGGTTAAACGCCCTTGATTGCGAAACTCCTCTCTTGTAACCGTTGGATAATAAAGGAGTTTCTCCTTAATAATATCGCCGAAATACTCATTTTCAGGGAGTTCATTTTCAATGTAATCAGCGTAGGCAAGCTCAGACTTGTAGCGAACACCGTGGGTTAAAATCACTTGATCATACTGTTCGTAGATTTCCGGATCTTTAATGATACTCATAAAAGGTGCCAGACCTGTTCCCGTGCTAAGTAAAAACAAACGCTTTCCGGGAAGCAAATAGTCATCTATTAGCGTGCCAGTCGACTTGCGTCCCACCAAGACTTTATCGCCTACTTTAATCTTTTGCAGTTTAGACGTTAACGGGCCGTCATCTACTTTAATACTGAAAAATTCAAGCGATTCTTCATAGTTAGCACTAGCAATACTGTAGGCGCGCATGATTGGCCTATCTTCACCTTCCAAACCTATCATGGTGAAATGTCCATTTTTAAACCGAAAACCTGGATCGCGGCTGGTTTTAAAACTGAACAGCGTGTCATTCCAGTGATGCACACTTAGCACTTCTTCTGCGATGATATTTGACATTGAGACTCACTCCAAAGATTAAAAGCCTGCGCTGTATAAAACTTATACAAATCCAGACCTTTGCATATAACTAAACGGAATAAAAAAATAATTTGTTATTACCGATAATAGCTGCAACTAAAATCTAGTCAAATAACATTTCTGACTATCTATATAGCGACAAACTATAAATCTCTGCAGGAACTATTTAGAGCCTCCTAAACACTTTGGTGACAACAACTGTTTATCTTCCTTCACTGACCACTCTTGTACCGTAAACAGATGTAGCGCTAACGCGTGAATTGGATTATTCATCAAGATCGCCACCAGCGCATAAATACTTTGATGACGCGCAACCGCGCGCTTACCGGCGAAATCATCTGACACTACAATCAGCTTAAAGTGGCTCTCGGTTGCAGTACCTGAGTGCATATGACTTTCGTTTTCTAGGTAGAACTCTTGTGCATTAATACCTAACTTTACTAACTCTTCTATTTTTGCAGCAATACTCATTTGACTCTCTTTATCGCGGGTATATTAATTATTGTAATGCCTATTGATAGGCTAATAGCCATTAACACCTTGTGAGTGGACAGCAATTTTTTAACCGTTTACTCAGATTTTTCAAAACTTAGTAAATTAATGCATGATTGATTATTGTTATCTGCTTGTCTATTCGTTATCCATTTTTTTAAAGCGCTTGTGTACTCTGCGGGTCAGCATCCAAACCGCAGCGACAACCAAGGGAACAGACAGCCCCACCAACTCTGATTTAGACAATACAAAGTTGTGCAGATCCAGTGAACTGATAATGTATTTAACCAAGCCTACACTGTAATAACTTATCGCCGCGACAGACAACCCCTCGACTGCATGCTGCATTTTTAACTGTATTTGTGAGCGTCTATCCATAGAGGTCAGCAGTAATTGATTTTGCTCCTGAATTGAAAGCTCTACTTTGGTACGCATCATATCTGACACTCTATCAATGCGTTTGGAGAGGTTTTCTAATCGATCACTCACTGCTCGACAAGTATTTACCGCCGGCGTTAACCTTCGGGTAATAAACTCAGTCAAACTTAAGTGTCCCGATACTTCATCCTCTCGCAACTCCACCAGCCTTTGCATGACCAAGTCATAATAGGCAAAAGTAGCCGCGTAGCGAAAAGCTGTACGGGTGCGCACTGCTTCCACTTGAGCAGCCATTTGCGTTAGCTGTGTCAGTATTCCCTGCTCAGAAAAGCCATCTTCACAGGCTAGTTGATTGGTCAAACTCACTAATTGGCTATCCAACACAGACAAGCCACTGGAATTTTCACGCGCTAATGGCAACGCCATTAATGTCAACATTCGATAAGTTTCAATCTCAATTAAGCGCTGGCTTAATCGACCTATTTGCGAGTCGCTCATGTGCGCATTGCCAATTAAAAAACGCCCAAAACCATCGGAGTGCTGCTTAAATGAGGTCCACACCCGCGCATCACCATTTTGTGGACTACTGCCCACCAAACGCTGCCCCTCAAAAAACTGTTTCGCCTTAGGTATCAGTTGCACATCGGTATCGTCAATACATTGCAAAGCCAAATGAAAATTTGCCACGACCATACCAGGCAAAGCCTCTAGCCAACTTTGTGGCAATGGCGTTAATCCGGTTTTTTCAAAGGGAGCACTATCACCCACATCCATATTGATGAAGGTGAAGGCCGTAAACTCCATATGTACTTCACGCCTGACTCTGAAAGTGGCGGTTTCAAATTGCAAATTATTGTTATCGACAGTGGGGACACTCTGCTCAAAATAAGCAAACAATTGCTGCAAGTGTTTAAATTGTTTACCTTTTTGTGCATCATCACTGAGCAATACAAAATGGGTAATGTGCGCTGGGCAAGAAATAACATGATAGGGCCGTGAATGCATCTCTTGGTATAGCGATTCGAGTAGTGGATGGTACTCTATCCCCGATATTTTTTGATTCTGGCTCAAGGGGCTATCCTTTATTTTACCATTAAATTAAGCGCTTATTTTTGCGCTCATTATTGGTGCGTCTGACAAATCGAAACTCATTAAGTTGGCCTGTAAATCAAACCACTGCGTAAATAACTCGTAGCTCAACGGCGGCCAATAATCCGCGTATTCATCCCAAGCCGACAATTCGTTTTCCAACATAATTTGCCAGCTAGTGTGCAACAATTTTTCAAAGTCTTCTTCTTCTACCACCTCATCAATCAAATAAACACTGCCAGCTTCTCTCAACTGCTCAAGCGTGAGCAACTCATAGCCATCTTCCACGCTCACCTTCCCCTCTAAACTCGCTACCCACTGCGCAAAAGGGGCTTTGGCTAACAAGGTAAAGCTCGATCTATTTAATAATTTCATTGGTAGGTTTTCTCTGATTCAATAGCAATGAATTAGGTATAACCTAACTCTGCAAAAGGTTAATTCCCTACCGATGGGTGTCAATTTAGCCAATGCCTTTCATCACCAGCTTGCGGATGAACACTCATTAGTCCTAAGTTGCAACGCGCATCGAAAATCAGCTAGCAGCTAGGTTTTCCCAGGGAATTGTTAATGTATGACAACATTATTGCCGTTTTCTATACAATATTAAATAGTTAATGAATTGTGACTAACGAAATGCTACATTCTGCGCCCTATCAACAATCTATCTAATGCAATCAAAGTCCGAAGTACCTCATGAAAATACCCATTTTAAAATCACTGGAAAGTAGAGAACAGTGGCTCTCTTTTAGCGCGCAAGAAACACCTTATGCCTATGTTTGCTCGCCATTAGCACTGGTTGATTTTCAAACGAGTTTTATAATGGTGACGGATATCAACAAGAACCTGCGCGATGGTAGACGCGCCAAGAAATTTAGTATTGGCGCCAAACTCAGCAACGACCCAGCTTGGGCGTTAATTGAGAGCTCTCAATGGAGCCTAAAAGTACTACTTGATAAATTAAATAGCTTGGATTTCAGCAGTAATGTACGTGATAACTCAGCATTAAACGTGCACGGCGACTTAACGGTAAGACAATTCTTTTCCAAAGATAAGTGCATTATATCCCCGCTGCTGCTAGTTCAGCTAGCGCCCTTACAGAAATCACCTAGCGCATGGTTCTTAAACGATGTTAAAAGATTGTTGAGTTGCGAGCAATTCAAGGAGCTAAAGTGGTTGGTAAAGGACCCACAGCTGAACAGTATTAAAGCGGTCCTTATGCAATTAATTAGTCATCCTGAAGGATGGCGCATTGATATGCAAAAAGAAAAAATCGTGCTCAGCCATAAAGATGTTTTTATCTTGCGGTTCACCCCCGATATTGGGGTTCAAACAGATCTTCCACTACTGCTGCAACACATATAACCTGCTCTGTTGATAAAATGACTGCTTAGTTGATTTCAATCAACACCTATTCCAGCAATGTTTTTATAATCATCTTTCAAATAGATGAATCATGTGACTGCCCTGCGGCGCTAAACGCAACTTATTGATCTTGCGGCGATCGGGAAAACACCCTCTAAGGGTACAACTGACAAGTTTCGATTTCCTCCCAGTCCGATAAGTTACTTTGTTCGGCCACTGCATAGTCACAGTTTCTGGTACTAATTATACATCGAATTTATCTGGAGTGGTTTTGAACAACTTAGTAGACAGACAGCTTATCAGCTGGAACAGTGAACTCATTAAACGTCACGATATCGCAGGACCTAGATATACATCCTACCCAACCGCACTACAATTTAGCGATACTTTAGGCACCGATAGTTTTCTACAAAAAGCCAAAAGCACTTTAGATAACACTCAACCGCTGTCACTGTATTTTCATATCCCCTTTTGCGCCCATGTCTGCTATTACTGCGCCTGCAATAAAGTTATCACTAGACAACGAGAGCGCTCCGCTCCATATTTAGAGACCCTCTATCGTGAAATGCAGACAATGTCCGACCACTTTAGCGCCCAAAGAAAGGTTACTCAGCTTCATTGGGGAGGCGGAACCCCCACTTTTTTAAGTGATCGACAAATTGTCGCGCTGATGCAAAAAACCCGGGAACTGTTTAACTTAAGTGACGATGACTCTGGTGATTACTCTATTGAAATAGACCCCAGAGAGTGCTCTGAACAAACGCTCATTACCTTGCGCAGTGCAGGTTTTAATCGCATTAGTTTAGGTGTGCAAGATGTAGACCCTAAAGTGCAACAGGCAGTCAACCGAGTGCAATCAACTGCCCAGACAGCGACATTGATAACACAGGCGAGAGCGCTAGGGTTTAAATCAATCAATATTGACTTAATTTATGGGCTACCGCACCAAAGCGTCAGCACTTTTAGCGATACTTTAGAGCAAGTGATTAAAATGTCACCAGATAGACTCTCAGTATTCAATTATGCGCATATGCCCGATCGTTTTAGACCTCAGCGCCATATAAACGCAAGCGATCTGCCTAGTCCTTCTGAAAAACTGAACATCCAGCAGCAGACTATCGCGTTATTACATGACGCGGGCTACAACTATATTGGTATGGATCACTTTGCCAAACCCGATGACGAACTCTCTTTGGCACAGCAAAACAACCAGCTTCATCGCAACTTTCAAGGCTATACCACACACAATGACTGTGACCTAATTGCAATGGGCGTCTCGGCAATCAGTCAAATAGGCGATACTTACTATCAGAACGCCCACGATTTAACCCGCTATACGCAACTTATAGACAGCGACAAAACGGCGATTATCCGCGGGGTAAGCTTAACTCAAGACGATAAAATCAGGCGTGCCTTGATTACTCAACTCATCTGTCATTTCAGTGTCGATATAGCCGCTTTTAATCAACAACACGGGATAGACTTTTATCAGTATTTTGACACGCAAAAGGGACAGCTAGCGCTGTTAGCTGCAGACAAACTCATCAAATACGATGAGCTAAGCCTGCATATAACGGCTGCCGGTCGAGTCTTGGTTCGCAGAGTGTGCATGGTATTTGACGCCTACCAAAAACCGCTGGGCGAGCAACAAAAATATTCACGCATTATATAAAGCAACGCGGTGCTTGCGACGCTCCTTGGCAATCGCTGATAGAGCGATAAAGTCTAGACACTCACTGGCAGCCTGTTAGCCATAACAGGATCTGCCGCCATTTTTGCAAATATCCACTGCTCAAACAGCTGAATATTGGGTTGCACTTGGTAAGCTTTGGGGTAGACAAAAAAGTATTGCCGTAAACTTGGCACGCTTTGGCCCGATAAGTTAACCAACTTACCTTGTTCCAGCTCTTGGCTAATTAACACCGGGTCAATTAACGCCACACCAGCACCGGCAAGGCAAGCATCTAGAATTTGCGCGGTGTTTTGAAAATCAAAGCTCAGGTCCGGTTCTGAATACTGCTTATTTTGACTATCAAACCACTCTCGCCACTCGCTCAAGACCTTGGCATTTATCAGTAGCGGTAATTTGAGCAGTTCTTCTACCTCTTGCAATTGCGTCGCTAAGCTGGGATGACAAACTGCTGCTAACTGCTCACAACAAAGCAATTTAGCCTGCATTCCAGGCCAGGGACCGGTACCGCGTCGAATCACTAAATCTAACCCCTCCTGACTAAAATCAGACGCATCGGTACTGGTTTGCATTTTTAACTGCCAACTGGGGTGTACCTGCCTAAAATCTTCAAGTTTAGGTAATAACCAGCGGGTAGCAAAAAAAGGTACCACCGATATTTTAATGATAGATTCGGCGATTTGATCGTCATGCAACAAAGCCTGAGTTGCATTGAGTAACGTCTCTATGCCAATTTTAACTTGCGGATAATATCGCTCACCTGCTTGCGAGAGCACGACTTGACGATCTAAGCGGACAAAAAGCTGAACCCCTAAACGCTCCTCTAGCTGTCTAATCTGATGACTCACCGCTGAGGGCGATACAAATAGCTCACTGGCCGCTAGCGAAAAGCTTTTAAGCCTTGCCGCACTTTCAAAGGTGCGCAAGCTATTTAGTGAAGGCAGAGACATGTACTTATCCAACGTTAAGACAAAGAAAAGCATTATACATGAGTATTTACTCAACTGTAGCCTGAAAAGAAGTCTTTTGCCTGTCTCAATGTATCTATCTATGATGTAGCAATCAAAATAGCCAGCTAAATTATGTTGAGGAAACGCACATGAGTATTACCGGAAATATTTTAATCAATGGTCAATGGATAAAAGGCAATGATTCGAGCTTTAACGCTGCCAATCCAGCCACGGGTGAAAGCTCTACAACAAACTTCACCAATGCTGATCTTAGCCAAGTTGACACGGCTGTAAATCTAGCATCACAGGCCTTTGATAGCTACTCTCAATACAGCGACACACAAAAAGCAGTATTCTTACGTACTATTGCGCAAGAGCTAGAAACGATCCGCCCTGCCATCGTAGAGCATGCCACCTGGGAAACAGCACTACCTGAAATGCGTATCAATGGTGAGCTAGGCAGAACCATCGGCCAACTCAATATGTTTGCAGCCCTTTTAGAAAAAGGCGACTGGAAACGCCCGGTGATTGATTTGGCACAACCTGATCGCGCGCCTTTACCAAAGCCTGATTTACGCCTGACCCAAGTACCACTAGGTCCCGTTGTAGTCTTCTCTGCCAGTAACTTCCCGCTAGCATTCTCTGTGGCCGGTGGCGATACTGCCTCAGCACTGGCAGCAGGCTGCCCGGTTATTGTTAAAACCCATGGTGCACACCCCGCCACGTCTGAACTTGTCGCTGGCGCTATTTTAAGTGCCATGGAAATATGCGGTGCCCCTAAAGCAGTTTTTGCGATGGTTCACGGCAGTGGCCGTACCATAGGTACAGCACTGGTTAAACATCCAAAAGTAAAAGCGGTTGGCTTTACCGGTTCAATTGCCGGTGGACGTGCACTGTACGATATTGCCGTTTCCCGCCCAGAACCTATTCCATTCTTTGGCGAGTTAGGGTCTACTAACCCAGTGTACTTATTAGCGCAATCACTGGAAGAGAATGCCGAACAAATAGCAGAATCTTTCTTAGCCTCACTGATGATGGGTGTCGGTCAATTCTGCACTAGCCCTGGCATGTTAATCGCCGTTAAAGGCTCAGCGATGGATAGACTGATTGCCACGCTGGCTGAAAAGGTACCAACTTTGGCTGCTGGCAGCTTGTTAACATCCGGTATCTGTCAAAGCTACGACAATATCTGTGAAGAGCGCACCAAGTTAGCGAGTTTAAAAACAATTGCCAAAGGTACCCCTGGCGATAGCGCTGCAAGTCAGGCGCAAGTTGCACTGTTTAGTGTTGATGCCAGCGATTATTTAGCCAATGCAGATCTAGAAGAAGAAGTCTTCGGACCTTCTACACTTGTGATTAGCTGTGATGATGAAGCACAAATGATGAGCGTCGCCGCCAGCATGAAAGGTCACTTGACCGCCGCTATTTTTGCGACTAATGCCGACCAAGCTGCTGCCGCCACACTGTTACCTATCTTGCAACAACGCATTGGACGAGTATTGTTTGATGGCTACGGCACCGGGGTTGAATTGAGCTCTGCTATGTCACACGGCGGTCCTTACCCTAGTAGCTCTGCCTCACAAACTACCTCAGTAGGCACCAGAGCGATCGAGCGCTTTACCCGCCCGCTTTGCTATCAGAACACCCCTGATGCACTACTACCAGCTGAGCTTAAAAATGCCAACCCGACTGGCATCATGCGCTTAGTTAATGATCAGTGGTCTGATAAAGCAATCGGCTAATCACTATCATTTAAAGCACATAGCCCGGATATTGA
>Ga0105359_10000179_pt1 | contig 50917 bp, 31 predicted proteins | sample GOMGulsemesocosm_6_FD_83659 | JGI IMG/M metagenome (GOLD analysis project Ga0105359, IMG submission 83659) | Methane-oxidizing microbial communities from mesocosms in the Gulf of Mexico - GOM8C Gulf of Mexico | ecosystem: Environmental > Aquatic > Marine > Cold seeps | place: Gulf of Mexico...
CGTATGGTTCGCAATTAGGTACGCGTTGAATCCCATTCCTTGATCAAAGCCAATACCTGCGGTCATCGTCTTTTCAGGAGCATTCTGGAATTGATTTCCTTTATAGTTCTTTCCATTGGTTGTGAATTTTTCATAACGTGTTTTCGCAATGGCTGCATTCGTAAATAACTGCAAGCCAGAATTACCACGATAAGCGATGTCTAATTCGAATCCTCTAAGAGTGGAAGATCCTGCATTATCGATATAGCTGTCATAAATATTATTCGCACCCTTAATTTTAACCTGTTGATCTTTCCAATCCATATAATACATGTTGGCATTGGCTGTTAAGCTTTTGTTTAACCAAGTAGAGCGGAATGAAAATTCATGATTGGTTACAAATTCAGGATCGTATTCAGGCGCAGTTTTAATTCCTGTAGGATTCAAGCTGATGCCACCAGAGCGATAACCTGTGGAGATTAAATAACCTGCACCAATGTCATCGGTGAATTGATGACGAATTCCAAACTTGGGTAGCAGGACGCGGTGAGTAATATCCTTTTTAGTCGTATTACTCGCGCCTGCTGCCAAGCCATTGAGCATATTGTTTAGATCGCCTGGTTGAAAATTAATTGCTCCTGGGCCGCCAGATACATCAACATTGCCGGCAGTTAAATAGGGAAGGAAAGAGTTGTATGTTCCTTGGGCAATGGCGGTTGCTTGTTCAGCAGAAGGCGCAGCGGCTAAACCAAGTTGTTCCCAGAATGCTTGGTATGTGCCAGCGGTAGTGAGTGTATTAAAATAGGCACCTGCATGATTGTTAATGGCTTCAATATCATCTTGGTTCACATTCTGTGCGGTGATACCCGAGACATTACGATTTTTTTCGTAATCTAAGCGCAGTCCGAATAGTAACGTAGTAGTATTTGTAACATCCCAGTCAGCTTCCATGAATAACGCGTGGTTGGTTGTTTCACGGCTAGAACCTTTGTCGACATAATTGGTTTCTAATATTGTATCGCTGTAACCGTTTGTATAACCAGGAAGCGGGCTCATTGAAGATAGTAAGCTTGTAACTTCATAAAAATTTGGTAAATAAGCATTCAGTGGGTTAGCTAACAAGAAATCGTAGGCACGCTCTTCTTTGCTCTGGTTGAAGAAATAACCAGCACTGGCTCGAATGCTTTCTTTTTCGAATGAGAAACGAAATTCTTGACTGATACTATTGTCTTTTTCGTTCTGAATTCGAGTTCCGATACCTGCGGCGCCAGCATAATCAGAAGTAGTGGGTGCTAAGAAATCAGCATCCATGTTGTCATCATCAGTTTTTGTTGAATGCGAGGTGGTCGATGTTAAAGCAATGGAATCTGTTAATTGAGCTTGTACTTTTAAGCTCTGATAATTCATTCGCTTTTTAAAGTCGCCTTCAACATCATGGAAGGTTTCTAGCTTATTATCATCACAGGTAAATACTCCTGCTGTATTTGCATTTGAACCACACAGTCTTTCATCACCTTCTTCGACTTTATCTTGTCCGATGGTTGCTAAAGCGCTGAAGGTTTCAGATGGCTGGAATAATAATTTGATGCGTCCGTTGTAATGTTCCTTTTTGGCTTCGTCATCTTTACCCGTATATTTATTAGTGATCTGACCATCGGTGTAATAACGTTCGCCAGCAATTCGAATGGCTAAATCGTTGGTCAGCGCTGTATTGAACATCAGGCTGGTAATTTGAGTATTGTCACTGCCATAACCTAGGCGAACTGAGCCTTCAGTATCAAATACGGGGTCGTTCGATTTAACGACAATGGTACCGGCTAAAGAGTTTTTACCTTGTGAGGTGGATTGAGGGCCTTTGAAAACCTCAATGGTGTCAATGTCCCACATAGAAAGGCCAGTACTTAATAAGTCGGCGTCAAGGTAGGCGCCGTCTAGAACAAAGCCTGCTGCATCTGCTGTAGATACTTCTGCAGAAGGTCCGCCTTCTGCATTAATCCCTCGAATGGTGAAACCATCACGACCATTCGGGCGGGCATTTGAAGTTAAGAAAAGTGCGTCACTAAGGTCAAAGCTGTTGTTTGCTTCAATGATTTCACTATCGACAACACTAATGCCTGTAACCGTTTTCTGAAGATCTCGTTCGATTTTACCACCACTAACGATGACTTTATCAAGCTCTGGCGAATTGGATGTATCTGTTGCTTGCTCTTCAGCAAAAGCCCCTTGGCTTAAGCTAAGGATCGCGCAATAAAGCGGTAATCTAAGGAAGGTATTTGTCATAAAACTGGCTCCATACTGCAATAGTTAATTAATGACATAGTACTGATGACGCTAATATAAATGATAATGATTTGTATTTATATGTAAACTTCATAAATAATAAACATTATTCTCATTTGTATAAGGAGTAATTCTTGATGAAGTGATATTTGAAGTGGAGAAAACGCTTTAACAAAAAGCTTGTTTTGGTGTGAAAAAGGCATATTATGACGGATCGTCAGTTTTGACGGATCGTCATAATACTATTGGCTTAGTCATTCAGGAGGGCTTGTTATATGTCTGGATCTTCATGTCCCCATGGTGGATTAAAATGCCTATTGGATAAATCATTGGCAAAAATTGGTTTATCAAAAAGCGAGCAAAAGAAGGCCGACCGTGAAGAAGAATTGGTCGATCTCGCCGTTTCAATTCTTAATCAAGAAGGCTTTTCAGGCCTAAATTTAGAAAAACTTACTGCAAAATCTCCATATTCTAAAGGCACCATCTACAATCATTTCAGCAGCAAAGAAGATTGCTTATCTGCTCTCTGTAATCGCGCTGTCAGTTCAATATTGGAACTGTTTAAACGTGCAGTAACCTTTAATGGTAATTCAAGAGAAAAAGCGGTCGCGTTTCATTATGCCTACCAATTGTATGCCCGCCATGAGCCTATTTTATTCATGGCAGTTTTGAGTAGTAAGGCGCCGGGTGTTCGTGAAAAGACATCACCCGCAAGAATGAAAGTTATGGATGCGCTGGAATTTGAAATTAATCATTTCAGTGATGAAATGCTTCGAATGGCAATTAAAGAAGGCAGCCTGCAATTACCTGCTCATATTTCGGTAGAAACATTAACGTTTGCCAACTGGGCAATGTCGTTTGGTTCTAATCTGTTGGTTTCTAACGCTTCAGAAGCTCTAGCGGTTAACCGCTTAGATCCTAATACCGTGATATTACAAAATATTAGTCTGCTGCATGATGGTATGAACTGGCACCCGTTATCGAAAGATTGGGATTACCAGAAAACATGGCAAAGGATTGAAATGGAAATATTTTCTGATGACTTGCATGCTTGATTCCTCATAGGCGTTGCACTTTTTTTAACTTTAAATTACTAAAAATATTATAAAAATAAGGACTACCATGAAACTAGCTTGGCTTAATAGTATCACTCGGCATCCGTGGATCATTTTGATCCTATTCATCATGCTCTCGATATTAGCGACGGCAGGAGGGAAAAATTTATACTTCCGTGGGGATTATAAAGTTTTCTTTGATGATGACTTTCCGCAAATGCAAGCATTTGAAGAAATGCAGCGGGTATTTAATAAAACCGATAACGTTTCCATTATTGTTGTGCCAAAAGATGGCAAGGTATTTACGCCTTCAATGATGGCTCAGCTCAAAGAGTTAACAGACGAAGCATGGCAAATACCTTATTCAAGTCGAGTGGATTCGATCACGAATTATCAGCATACCTGGGCTGAAGAAGATGATTTGATCGTCGAAGATTTGATTCTAGAGTTAGATGGCATTAACCAGGCACAGGTTAATCGTGCAAGTCAGGTATCAGCGACAGAACCGAATTTAGCGGGAAGTTTAATTTCGGAAGATGGCAAGGTAGCCATTATCAACATTACGATACATTTACCTGATGCCGATACCACTGGTATGAGTGAACTAGAAGCTGCTAAAGCGATCGATAAAACAAAAAATGTAACGGAAGTTGCTGAATATACAAAAGAGTTAACGAAGCGCTACGCAGAAAAATACCAGACCGCTGATTTTTATCATACTGGCGTTATATTTATGAATTATAGCTTCGCGAGTGAAGCTAAAAAAGATTCAATGACGCTTGTTCCGCTTATGTTTTTATTAATTGTATTGATGCTTGCTGTTTTATTACGCAGCCTAATCGGCATGTTATCGACGGTTGTGGTAATACTGTTCACCATTGCGGGAACGATGGGGCTAGGAGGCTGGTTCGGTTATTTCTTATCGACGGCGACGGTGAACGTACCGGTTGTCGTAATGACCATTGCTGTCGCCGATTGTGTCCATCTAGTATCTTCAACTCAGTTTGCCATGCGCCAAGGCAAGTCTCGTCGTGATGCTGTACGTTTTGCTATGGATTTGAACTTGATGCCGATCTTTATTACCAGTGCAACTACCGCGATTGGTTTCTTAACTTTAACGTTTTCAGAATCCCCAGCGTTGGCAGATTTTGGTGTATGGAGTGCAATGGGCGTGATGATAGCTTTTTGCCTATCGGTGACCATTCTTCCTGCGCTGCTATCCATTTTACCCATGCGTGAAAGAGTGATGCCAGAACACCACGGTGCTATGGAAAAATTAGCCGATTGGGTTATTAAGCATAATAAAATAATTTTGCCTGCGAGCACATTTATTATGCTTTTCTTTGCTTGCCTTGTACCCCTTAATCAGTTGAATGACGAAGCAACGAAATACTTTGACCAGACGACGGAGTTCCGCCAGTCCGTTGATAAGCAAGAGGAATTAATTTCGGGAATGTCTTCAATTAATTGGGCGCTCTATAGCGGCGAAGAAAATGGCATTAATAGCCCTAAGTTTTTACATACGATTGAAGACTTTAGTAATTGGTTACGGGCACAGCCTGAAACGGATCATGTTTTAACCATCACAGATACGTTGAAGCGTTTGAATAAAAGCATGAATAGCGATAATCAAGACTTTTATCGTTTACCAGAAGAGCGCGAATTGACGGCTCAATATTTATTGATGTATGAAATGTCATTGCCCTATGGACTTGACCTGAACAACCAACTCAATATTAATAAATCTTCAACACGTATTGTCAGTACACTGAAAAATTTAGGCAGCAAAGAATACGTTGATATGGAAGATCGTGCGGTAGCCTGGTTTGCAGAAAATGCTCCAGAAATTCGTATGACAGCATCAAGCCCAACTATTATGTTCGCACACATTGGTGAGACGAATATGAAGAGTATGATGTTTTCGATGGTATTGGCGCTATTTCTGATATCGATTATTCTAGTCTTTGCATTACGTTCATTTCGACTAGGCGCGATCAGCTTGATTCCTAATATTGGTCCTGCTGTTGTGGGATTTGGTATTTGGGCGATTGTATCGGGTGAAATTAACCTAGGGCTGTCGATTGTTGTCTCAATGACACTCGGTATTATCGTTGACGATACGGTACACTTCTTGAGTAAATATCAGCGCGCTCGCAATGAAGGCCGTGATGCTGAAGCTGCGATTCGCTATGCGTTTTCAAGTGTGGGTCGTGCGATTGTAATCACCACCTTAGTTTTATGTACGGGCTTTGGCGTATTAATGTTGTCAGCTTTCAGAATGAACTCCGATATGGGTGCAGCAACATCATTGATTATCTTTGTTGCTCTAATCGTCGATTTCTTCTTTTTACCAGCATTTTTATTGTTACTGGATAAAAAAGATACGGCGCATTTGAAAACAGATGATGCTTAGAAAGTGATATATAAACACACTGAATAGTTATGATTTATACAATATTGACAATAAGAAAAGGAAAGTAATATGAATATGAAAGCTAACGTATTTGCGGTACTTACGTTATGTGCGGCTATCTTGCCAGTACATGCTGAACTTGTACTAACGGGGTCGCCAGAAGAGCAAGGCCTAGCCATTGCCAAAGAACGTAAAGCGCGTGATATTGGTTGGAGTGATTCAGCTTCAGCGGTGACTATGACGTTACGAAATGCACAGGGTGAAGAAAGCATCCGCGAAATGCGCATGAAGTCGTTTGAAGTCGCGGGTGATGGTGATAAAGGCTTAACAATTTTTGATAAGCCAAAAGATGTGAAGGGAACCGCTTTCTTGAACTTTTCTCACATTGAAAAGTCTGATGATCAATGGCTTTATCTACCTGCGCTTAAGCGTGTGAAGCGTATTTCTTCACGTAATAAATCGGGTCCTTTCATGGGCAGTGAATTTGCTTATGAAGATTTGAGTTCATTTGAACTTGAGAAATACAAATTCAAGTTCTTAGCAGAAGAGAAAGTGAATGGTATTGACTGCTATAAAGTTGAACAAATTCCAACGGATAAAAACTCAGGTTATACACGTCAGGTTGCTTGGTTAGACAAAGAGCACTTTCGCGGCCAAAAAGTCGATTTTTATGATCGTAAAAAATCATTGTTAAAGACGTTAACCTTCTCTGACTACAAATTGTATTTAGATAAGTACTGGCGTCCAATGCAAATGGATATGATTAATCATCAGACTAAGAAAAGCACTGAGTTGAATACGGCTTCTTTAGCGTTTAAAACAGGCTTGAAAGAGTCTGACTTTAGCAAAGCAACATTAAAACGCGCACGCTAATTTGCTCTGAATTATTTATTATTAAAAGCAGCTTAGGCTGCTTTATTTTTAGCGCTAGCGAATATGTTTTATAGAGATTAAGTAGGTTTCTGATGAACAAGAAAATAGTATTAGTAAGTACTCTATTGGCCGTGAATGGGGTTCAAGCTGCTGACTTTGAGCTCAGCGGCTATGTAGGTGCCGAATGGCGTGAGCATTTTGAAGAAGGTCAATTTGATAATGGCAATACTAAGCAAGCTGACCGTCAGTTTGGCTTAACTGTTGAACCTGAAATGGTATGGTCGTTGGCCGACGGCGAGCATACCATTGTGTTCAAGCCTTTTGCCCGTATTGATAGTGAAGATGATGAACGTAGCCACGGTGATATCCGAGAATTATCTTGGATGACGTATGGCGATGATTGGGAAATAACAGCAGGCTTATCCAAAGTCTATTGGGGTGTTACAGAATCCCAACACCTTGTTGATATCATCAATCAAACTGATTTTGTTGAAGCCCCCGATGGTGAAGACAAATTAGGTCAGCCGATGATCAAGCTGACCCTGATCCGTGATTGGGGAACCGTGGATAGCTTTATTCTTCCGGGGTTCCGAGAACGTACATTCCCAGGCGAGGAAGGGCGCTTTAGAACAAGCTTGCCGATGGATACTGATAATGCACAGTATCAAGCGGGAGAAGAAGATGCCCATGTTGATTATGCACTGCGCTGGAGCCATACCATTGAAGACTATGATTTAGGCTTATCTTGGTTTAATGGTACCAGTCGTGATCCTCTATTTTTACCTTCATCTTTTGTACAGGTTGGACCTGTAGCCACTGATATAGCTCCGACCAAATTGTCGCCTTTCTATGCTCAAATTAATCAGCTTGGTTTTGATTTACAAGCGACCATTGATTCTTGGTTGTGGAAATTTGAAGCGATTTATCGTAGTTATGATGATTCGGTTAAAAATGACTTCGATCAAATGGGGCAAAGTATAGAAGACTATAGTGCTACGACGGGTGGTGTTGAATATACCTTCTACGGACCTTTTGAAACAGTCTGGGATTGGGGCGTATTAGCAGAGTACCAGTATGATTCACGTGAAGATGGCGCTATTGCTATTGGTCAGAATGATCTCTTTTTAGGCAGTCGTATTGCTTTCAATGATATTGCTTCTAGTGAAATTCTAGCGGGTATCAGTCAAGATCTTGATAGTGCAGGGACTCAAAGCTTTGTCGTGGAAGTAGCGACTCGTATTACTGAGGGCGTAAAATTGAATATCGATATCTTTTTACCGATGTCGGATGATGATGAAAACGTTAGCTACCAATTTAAGCGTGATGACTATGTGCAGGTGAGTTTGAATTATTATTATTGATAGTTGGGTATTAAATAGATGGCTATTAATTGATCGCTATCGTTGATTAATACGTATTCTAGAGAGAAAACAATAAAGGCCATGCAGCATTAGCTCATGGCCTTTATTGTTTGTGCTTATTATGAACTTTTCAGTGTTTCTTTGTATCGTGTCAGTAATCGTCAATAGAATTCAGTTTTAGTAAAAAGAGTATCCTAGTCCGTATTGTCATTGCATAATAAGAATTGATAATAATAATCATTAAGGAATTGCCGGTGCGCTTGCCTTTTATTTTAACTTTCGCGTTTTTATTAGCGGCTTGCTCGAGCACAAGGCCCATCATACCTGCTCCCGAATTAAGCCCTAGTTTTGCTTCTGCAGACAAAAATATTGATGCCGCGGATAAGTGGTGGTTGGGTTTTTCAGATCCAAAACTAAATGGTTTGATTAACCAAGCATTAAACAATAATTACAGCTTGAAAGTATCGTTAGCTAGGCTTAAACAAAGCCAATCTCGTTGGGATCAGGCCGGTAGTGATAAAATTCCAGACTTACAATTCACAGCTCAACAATCCCGCCAATGGCAAGATGGTCTAAAGCAGCCTTCTACGACTCAAGATCAATGGCAAGTCGGTTTAAGCGCAAGCTATGAATTAGATTTCTGGGGACGTATTGCCAGTTTAGATGAGCAAGCATTACAGCAACTCAATAGCAGCAGAGCAGCAAAGAATATTCAGACCAATACTGTCGTCAGTCAGATTGCGACGGCTTGGTATGGTTGGTTGCAAGAAAGCCAACAATTAGGATTATTGCGTCGCCAACAAGATCGAAATAACAATGCGTTAGACGTTGTACGTGGACGCTACCTAAGAGGCAAGGTGAACGCATCTGATATGTGGCAACAAGAGCAGTTACTAGAAGCTATTAATAGCGATATTATTCGAAGCGAAACAGCTCAGGCATTATACCTTCAGCAATTGGCTCTTTGGTTAGGGCAGAGTCAGCTTGAGCTTGAATCACAGCTAAACATTTCTAGTCTTCAGTTATTTTCAGCTGAATATAAAATTCCTCACTTTAAACAAGCAATATCAACAGTCAGTAGTGAAGCCTTGCAGCAACGTCCTGATGTTAAACAGGCTTATGCTCAAATTATGTCTGCACAAGCAGGTTTGAATGTCGCTGAGTCCAACCGCTATCCTCGATTTACCTTATCAGCTTCCTATTCGAGCGCAGCCGATAAGCCGAGTGATATATTAAATAACTGGATGGCCAATCTTATTGCGGGCTTAACAGTGCCTCTAATTGATGGTGATAATCTACGTGCAGAGGTTCGTCGTAATCAGGCTGTTGTTGAAGAGGCCATTGCTAATTATCAACTGGTATTGCTGACTGCAATGCAAGAAATAGAACAGGCTTTGATTAATGAATCTCAGCAGTTCTCCTTGTCTGCAAGCATTGCAACTCAGCTACAGCTGGCAAATAAAACGCAGCAGTATTTGAGCCAGCGTTATCAAAATGGTGCTGGAGATTTTTTGTCTTTGTTGAGTAATCAGCAAGATGTTTTAAAACTAGAGCGCCAGGTATTAGCGGCTGAATATCAACAGTTGCAGTATAGAATTAAATTATTAACGTCATTAAGTCATGGTCAATTTGGTGACTATCAAATTAATGGCGATGAAGTTATCAGTGCTGGGAGTATTGCAGATGAACCAAAGTAGCAATTTAATGAGTAGTTTGCGTAAGGCTGCTTTGTTAATAGGTATTCTTTTAATGGGTGGTATTATCGCTGCTGTTATTTATACAACGGCACCAAAACCTCAGCGTGGAGTAGAGAAAAAACAAGTGCGTTTGGTTGATACGACTGAACTTACCCGTATTACAATTCGCCCCGAATGGACTGCCGGTGGTGAAATTTCTGCCGCCCAACGAGTCCAACTGAGTGCTCAAGTAGCAGGAAGAATTGATCGAGTTGAACAAGTGGCTATTCCGGGGGCGACTCTAGAAAAAAACAAAATAATAGCGAACATTGAAAAGCAAGATTACATTCTACAGGTTCAGCAACAGCAGGCGGCCGTGACTCAGGCGCAAGCCGTTTTAGATCTAGAAAAAGGTCAGGCTCAATTAGCTAAAGAAGAATATGATCTCGCTAAAAGTCAGTTGAAAACGGCGCTAAAAAATAATGATTTGGTTTTACGAAAACCTCAAGTAGCATCTGCAGAAGCTGGATTGAAAACGGCGCAAGCCAATTTAGCGCTTGCGCAGTTGAAGTTAGATCGAACTGATATTCGTATGCCATTTAATGGGCAAATAGTTACACGCAGTATTAATAATGGTAGCCAAGTTAATACCAATAGTATTTTGTTTGATCTTGTTGCAACAGATGAATTCTGGATTCAAGTTAAAGTACCACAACAGTTTTTGGCCATTTTAGATACCAGTCAGTCTGTAATAATACAATCCGGAAAGTATCAGCGTGAAGCTGATATTCTTCATTCGTTGATCGAAGTTGATGCTTCTGACCGCCAAGCAAAAATATTAATATCTATAAAAAATCCTTTAGGGATAGATGCTGATCATAATGCTTTATTGATTGGCAGTTATGTCGATTGTTTATTATTTGCGAAATATATTCCTGATACTTACGTTATTGCCAATAAGTATATTAAAGATGATGGCAGTGTATGGGTTGTGAATGATAAGAAATTATATAAGCGCCAGCCGAATATCGTCTATCAAAGCCGAGAGAATACATGGCTAGACAGTGGCTTTTTTGAAGGAGATAGCTTGCTCAATAGCAGTCTTGGCGTTGTCACAGAAGGTACCGCTGTTCGTATTTCAGCGAATCGCGAGCAGGTACAATAATGAAACGAGAAGCTAGCTTGCATCATGGTCCTGTGGCATGGATGGCGCGACATGGTATAGCGCCCAATTTATTTATGGCGTTTTTAATTATTGGCGGCTTCATTATGTCGTTAACGATTAAGAAAGAATTTATACCGAGCTATGAAGCCGATACGGTTGTAGTTGATGTCGGTTATCCGGGGGCAACGCCTGCTGAAATGGAGCAAGGCATTATCCTGCCCATAGAAAATGAAGTTGCATCCCTTGATGGTATTAAAGACGTTATTTCGATTGCTAACCAGGGTAGTGCAAAAGTTGTACTGGAATTAATCAATGGCGTTGATCGACAAAAAGCCTATCAAGATATTGAGCAAGCAGTAAGCCGTATTACAACGTTTCCTGTTGAGACTGAAAAACCGGTAATTAAATTGGCAAGTCGTTCGATTGATGTTGCAACGCTAGCCATTTTTGGTGACGTGTCTTTATTAGAATTAAAACGCTTATCAGAGCAGGTAAAAGAAAAGCTTTTATCGGCTGATGAGATTTCTAAAATCGAATTGAAAGGCACACCAAGCGAAGAAATTCATATTGAAATTAGCCAGGCGAATCTACAGCGCTATAACTTAACCTTGGCTGAAGTCGCCAATATTGTTAGTAAGAATGCAATTGAACAGTCTGCGGGCAGTGTCCGTACTGAAGGCGGAGAGATATTAGTAACTCTAAATGATAGGCGCTACTGGGCACCTCAATTCAGAGATATTGTATTACGTTACGATGCTTCAGGTGTTCTTGTACAATTATCGGATGTAGCCAACATTAAGGACAGCTTTTCTGATTCCAATCGCTCAGTAACGTATAACGGTAAAGCAGCTATAAAATTAAAGATCTATCGCGCTGAAGATCAAACTCCGACGACAGTTGTCGAGGCAATGTATGAAAAATTGGATACTCTTCGAGACCAGCTGCCACTCGGTATTGAAATAATAGTCACCGATGATGATGGTGAAACTTATCAGCAACGAGTGGGTTTATTGCTTAAGAATGCAACGATCGGTTTGCTATTGGTTTTGTGTTTATTAAGTGTGTTCTTGGAGTATCGTTTAGCCTTTTGGGTAACTATGGGGATCCCCACCGCATTTTTGGGTTCTTTATTACTGCTGCCATTGTTTGATGTATCGATCAATATGGTATCGATGTTCGCATTTATTATTGCGCTAGGGATCGTCGTTGATGATGCCATTATTGCCGGTGAAAATATTTATGAACATATGCAAAAGGGAATTCCGTTTATTAATGCCGCCATTATTGGTGCTAGAGAAGTCTCAGTGCCGCTAGCCTTTGCTATCTTAACTAATATCGTTGCTTTTCTACCTCTGCTCGCATTACCAGGCATGATGGGTAAGCTCTTTTTAGCTATACCTATTGTGGTCATCTGTTGTTTTATCATCTCTTGGGTCGAGGCGTTATTCATATTGCCGACTCATTTGGCAAGATTGGATAAAAGCCCTCCTGGGCGCTTTGCCCGTTTTATGAATTCAATTCAAAAACCTGCTGATAGAAAGCTGACTAATTTTATTCATAATACTTATAAGCCAATATTAAAGAAATGTTTACAGGCTCCCAGCTTGGTATTGGCTGTTTCTCTTGCGATTGCTATTGTTGTTTTGTCCTACCCCATGAGCGGACGTATGGGCTTTAGTATGTTCCCTCGTTTAGAAGGGGAGTATGTCGTTGCTAAGGTCGAGCTTGCAGCTAATGCACCTTTCAGCGAAGCTAATAAAGTACGTCGATATTTGGAATTGAAACTGCGTGAAGTAACTGATCCTATCGAAGCCCGAGGAACACCTTTAGTCTTAAGTATTGAGGGAGACATTACCGATTCGAGCATTGAAATTGAAGCTCGTCTAGTTCCTACCGAGGTCAGGCCAGTCAATGCTAATGATATTGTTGGTCAGTGGCGTGAAGCGATTGGAGAGATTCCAGGAATTCGCAGTTTAACTTTTGATGCCGAACGTGGTGGTGGCCCTTCCGGTGGTGCTGGTTTAACTATTGAATTAAGAGGGTCGAATAATTCTGACTCATTGGCATTAAGTGAGGCGCTTATCGCTGAAATGGCAACGCTATCTGGGGTAGTCGATCTTGCCAGTAGCTATACTAATGGTAAGCCGCAATGGGAGATTGAATTAAACTCTGCTGGCCGTAGTTTAGGCTTAGATGCCAGTATGGTATCGAGTCAGGTGCGTAATGCTTTATACGGTGCGAGGGCCTTACGCCAGCAACGAGAAAGTAATGAAGTAACTGCTTTAGTGCGCTTGCCGTTAGAAGAGCGCATGTATGGCGGAGATATCAAAAATATATTGATACAAACCCCCGCCGGCGGCTATGTTCCGCTGGAGAATATTGCGCATTTGAATAAGCAAATATCACCCTCTCAAATTCGCCGGCGTGATGGCAATAGAATTATTACTATTACTGGTGAAGTTGAACCAAGAAAAATGATTCCGGGCGTTATGTCGGTATTAAGAGAGGATATATTTCCTCAACTACAAGAAAAATACCCTGATATTGAAATTGGCTTCCGCGGACGTCAGGCTGATACCCAAGATACGTTGGATAGCCTGATGGTTTATGGTGCCTTTTCGTTATTGCTGATTTACAGTTTATTAGCGATCCCTTTTAAAAGTTACAGTCAGCCTATGTTAGTGATGGCTATTATTCCTTTTGGTGCGGTCGGTGCAATCTTAGGGCATTTAATATTAGGCGAAGATCTGTCGATAATGAGTATTATGGGAATCGTTGCGCTGGCAGGGGTCGTGGTGAACGATAGTTTGATTTTGGTAGATTATGCGAATAAGAAAGTCGCTGAAGGTTTTACTATTTTAGATTCAATTGTTGAAGCTGGGGTGCGACGCTTTCGCCCAATTTTATTAACAACACTTACAACTTTTGGTGGATTGGCTCCGATGGTTTTTGAAACTTCCCGTCAGGCACAATTTATCACTCCAATGGCTGTATCATTAGGGTTTGGTATTTTGTTTACGACCCTTGTGTGTTTGTTAATTTTACCAGCATTTTATTTGATCTTAGGTAACTTTTTAGAGAACATGAAAGTTAGTAAGTCAATCTGATTAGTCGTGTAATCAGTATTAGAAAAAGATCCTGCAATCATTGCCTAATACTGATAGCGAGTTATTTGTTTATTGAATTCATAATCTTGTCGTATTCACCGCTTTTTTTAATAACAGCAAGACCCTTGTTAAAGGCTTCAATTAATTCTTTATGCCTTGCATTCGCTAAACCACTGGTGACGTAAAGAGCATTTGTTGAATAGTCAGTGTTTGAAAATTCAATTTTGTCGAGCAGATCAGGCTGTTCTTTGGCTATAATAGCTTTCGCTACGATCACATCTTCTAACGTTAAGTCTATCCGTCCAGCGACAAGTTTACGTATATTACCAATGAAATTTTTAGCTTCTGGTCTTTTGAAGTTTTTCGCATTTAATAGTTCATCTCCGTAGCCATATCCTCTAACGACACCGATTGATTTTCCCGTTAAACTTTCTAGACCAGAATAGTTAAATGTATCGCCTTTTTTCTTAATGAATTTGATTGAATTATTAAGATATGGCTTGCTGAACATTAGAAATTTAGTTCTTTCTTCTGTTAACCAAGTCCCTATTAATAGATCGAAGGTAGCATTCTTCACCCCTGCGACAGCTCTTGCCCATGGCACAAAGGTTGTCTCCAGTTCATAGCCTTGAGTTGCATAGGCCGCGGTAGCAATTTCAGCAATGATACCCTGACTCGCTTGATTAGGATCGAGGAAGGGAGGCCAAGGGTCACCTACAGCTGTTATTTTTTCAGCATACAGAGAGGATGAACCAATAATGGTGAGAATTAACAGAATAAATCGAATCATAACAGCGCTCCTATAGGTTTATGTATTCAGTATAGGATAATAGTTTGAAATGAAATTAATTAGGCCGAATTTTATATAATAAGCTAACTGTCACGTCCGATTAATTCTAATTGTACTAGGTAGACACGCATATCGAATTCAAATTGATGATAATCCGGTAGCATGTGCTGACACAGTTGGTAAAAAGCCTTGCCATGTTCTTTCTCTTTTAAATGAGCCAGTTCATGGACAACGATCATTTGCAGAAATGCAGCAGGGGCTCTTTTGAACACCGCGCCAATACGAATTTCATTATTGCTCTTTATCTTGCCACCTTGAACGCGAGATACGTAGGAGTGCAGTCCTAAGGCATTGTGGGCTGCGTGGATCTTGTTATCAAAAGCCACCTTGCTCAAGGGCGATGATTTTTTCATATACTGATTTTTCAAGTCCATCACATATTCGCGCAAAGCTTTATCGCTGCCAATATTGTGCTGCTCAGGGTACTTTTTTGCTAAGTATTTTGCTAATGAGTCGTTATCAATCATGGTTTGAACTTGAGCTTTAATCTCAGGCGCATAACCAGCAATATAGCGTAATGGGTCGGTTGATTTAATATTCATAAAATTCTTGTTTAAAAGGTATAGCCCAGCGCTAATCCATAACGGCGCTTATTATCACCAGATGTATCAATTTGCTCGACAAACCCTTGTAGGGTCCAATGATTACGTTTATCCACGAGTTCATCAAAAGCAATCTCAGAGACAATGCGAAGGCGAGTCGTTGAGGTGAAATCGATGCCGCGCTGAATTTGCAAAAAGCGCCCTAAACCAAAGCCCATATAAGGTTGCAAGATATTATCTCGCTGGAATGTATCAGCAGAGAACCCTCGAGCTTCGAGTGACCAGTTTAAGAAATACATATATAAGCTAGCACCTGCATACAAAGCTTGCTCATCGACATCATTCGAAATGCGGCCTACATACGTTGACATTCCCAGTATCGATTGAGGCATCGGCTCATCTTTACCGAAACGACTGGAAGTAGTCGCCTGACTTTCTAGACAGAAGAATAAGAGAGTAAGAGATAGTAAGCGTAAAATAAGCATGGTTAACACGGTTAATAATGTAAGAAATCCTATTGTAGCGACTTAGTGACTGTTAAACTGCATAAAATTTTTCGGAAATGATCATGACACAAGTGAATAACCCATTACATGGCCTTACCTTAGAAACCATCGTGACTAAGCTGGTTGAGTTTTATGGCTATCCTAAGCTGGCTAGCCAGATTAATATTCTTTGTTTTAAAGAAAATCCAAGTATTAAGTCGAGTCTAAAGTTTTTGCGTAAAACCCCGTGGGCACGTACTAAAGTTGAAGAACTCTATATAAAAACACGCTTTCAGGTTAAGAATAGCCCTTGGTCGCAGCAATAAAGTAAGCGTAGCAATAAGCTCCATTGAAAATATACACCGCCCCATCTCGCCCTAATAGCATTCGCTTGAGGGCTAGGGCTGGCTAAATCAAACCTGAAATACCCCCGTCATTCTGTTATTATCCGCGCTTCAAAAATTTAGGGGTTGGACGCGTATGTTCCAAGATTTCATTAAAACGTTCTCACCAAATGTGAAAAACGATACTTTATCCGGCTTAACTGTGGCACTAGCCTTGGTTCCTGAAGCCGTAGCGTTTGCATTTGTTGCAGGTGTTCACCCATTAACAGGCTTATATGCTGCTTTTATGGTGGGTTTGATTACCGCTATTATGGGTGGTCGTCCTGGCATGATCTCTGGTGCTACCGGTGCTTTGGCCGTTGTGATGGTTGCCTTGGTTGCTCAAGCCGAACGTGATTTTGGGGCGGGCATGGGTCCACAATACTTATTCGCGACCGTCGTATTGATGGGTATTATCCAAATTGGTGCTGGTGCATTGAAGCTGGGTAAATTCATTCGAATCGTACCGTATCCAGTCATGCTGGGTTTCGTGAACGGTTTAGCCATTGTGATCTTCTTGGCACAGATTCCTCAGCTGCAAGAAAGTACTCCGGGTGGTAAATGGGGTTGGACAGAAGGCTCCTGGTTAGCAGGTAATGAGTTGTTCATTATGATCAGCATGATTGCAGCGACTATGTTTATTACGCATTTCTTACCGAAAGTAACGAAAGCTATTCCTTCAGCGTTAGCGGGTATTCTAGTGGTTAGCTTGATCGTGATCGGTCTTGATTTAAATACTAAAACAGTTGGCGATTTAGCCAGTATTGCTGGCGGTTTACCAGAATTTGCGGCTCCAAACGTGCCACTCACTTTAGATACTCTTTTATTCATTCTGCCTTTTGCAGTTATCCTTGCGGCAATTGGCTTGATTGAGTCATTACTAACCATCACTGTCATCGATGAAATGACGGATACTCGTGGCCAAGGTAACAAAGAGTGTGTGGCTCAGGGTACTGCTAACATCGCTACGGGCTTCTTTGGTGGAATGGGTGGTTGTGCGATGATTGGTCAATCAATGATCAATGTGAACTCAGGTGGTCGTGGTCGGTTATCCGGTATTTCTGCTGCGTTATTCCTATTGAGCTTCATCTTGTTTGCTTCGCCGTTAATCGAGCAGATTCCAATTGCTGCACTAACAGGCGTGATGTTCATGGTTGTTATCGGTACGTTCGAATGGTCTAGTTTCCGCATGATGCGTTCTATTCCAAAGCGTGATGCTTTTATTATCGTTCTAGTATCGGGCGTTACAGTAGTCACTGATCTTGCAATAGCGGTTGTTGTCGGTGTTATCGTTGCGGCACTGAGCTTTGCTTGGGAACATGCAAAACACATTTTTGCTGTCCAGAAAACTGACGAAGATGGTACAAAGATCTATGAGATCCAAGGTCCATTGTTCTTCGGCTCGGTTGCCAACTTCAAAGACTTATTTGATCCGAAGGGTGATCCAGATAGAGTCATTATCGAGTTCAAAAATAGCCGTGTTGCAGATCATTCTGCGATTGAAGCGATTGACTCTTTAGCGATGCGTTATATCGCGGAAGGTAAGGAATTGCACTTACGTCACCTCAGCCCTGAGTGCCGCCAGCTATTGAAAAATGCCGGTGACCTTTGTGATGTGAATGTAATGGAAGATCCTAAATATCGTGTTGCTGTTGATAACCTTGCTTAAGTTTATAGAAGTGAGCTAGTTCATAGTTGATACAATAAAGCACAACGATGAAGCCCTTTGCTAGCGATAGTAAAGGGCTTTTTTGTTAATAGAGGTTCGTATTTTCTTATTTGTTAGGGGTTTTAATCTTAAATTGAGCTGGAATAGAAATGCTGAAAGCACAGCCCTGAGAGGCTTGCTGTAGTTGAATAGTACCTTGTAGTGCTTGGTGTACTAAATTATAAACTAGGTGCATGCCTAGCCCAGTCCCCCCATAACCCCGCTTGGTGGTGAAAAAAGGCTCGAAGATTTTCACTTGAGCTTCTTTGGTTAATCCTCGGCCATCGTCGGCGTACAGAATATCTATTTTATCATCGTGACGCTCTGCTTCTATGGTGATAGTACCTTTATCAATCCCCTCAAAACCATGCAGTAGGCTGTTCATCACGAGATTTGTAATAACTTGGCTTAGGGCGCCTGGGTAGCCATGAATCTCTATGTCGGCAGCACAGCGGATGTTTACGACATGCTGGGTCATTCTTAATTTTGGATTCAGAGTCGATAAAATTTCTTGCAGGTATTCTTCTAAATTAAACTTACGGGCTGCTTCACCCGTCTGGTCTTCGGAAACGTGCTTAAAGCTTTTAACTAACTTGGCTGCTCGCTCAAGGTTCTTGCTTAAAATATCGACACTCTCCTCCATGCTATGCATGAACTCAGTGAAGTGATTTTTGGATATGCTGCCATCTTCAAAATGCCGGTTGATGTCTCTGAATAAATCTTTAATAAAGGAGTGAGTAGTAATGCATAAGCCTATCGGGGTATTAATTTCATGGGCGACCCCTGCAACCATTCCTCCCAAAGATGATAGCTTCTCCGATTCGATGAGCTGGCTTTGCGTACTGCGCAAATTCTCTAACGTATTGTGTAGTTCATCGATCGCGTCTTGTAGATTTCTAGTCCGCTCTTCAACCCTTTGCTCAAGCTCGTTATTGGTTTCTGCTAAGGCTTTTTGGGCAGCTTCTTTGTTTATGAGTTCACTATTGAGTTCGTTTGTCAGCTGGTTGAAAGAGTCGACCAAGGCGGATAGTTCATCATGGTAAGAATCTCGATTAAGCGATAAAAACTGATGAGTATCGGGGGACGTTTTTTCTTCTAGCTGTCTATTTAAATCGATTAGGTGTCGGGTAATTATGTGGTGTACGCGCCAAAGTAATAGAATCGCTAATAGTAAGCCCGCGAGGAGCTGCATAAAGATAATTTTTCTAGCAGATTTTATGATGTTTTCAAGAATACTGTCTCGGGCAAAGCCAATTTCTAGCTCACCAATCACACGATTAGTATGCTGTATAGGAATCAGAAAGTGATCGTCCTGAGGGGAATTAGAAACCTCACCCGTTTCATATAGGGTATTATCATCGCTTGAAATACGCACATAGCCAATGTAATACAGGTTGCTAATGCCTTCTCCTTGAACATCAACCTGTTTGCTATCAAAGTGCCACAATGCATTGGCTAATGAGGTCATATGACTTGATTGTATTTCTACAACTCGGGTATGGAATTGTTTTTCTTCTTCTTTGTAATTGGTATAGATAAGCACGACAGTCGAAACGCAGCTTATCGTAATGGATGCTAAAACAATGCTAATGGCAATGCGCCAAGCAATAGGGATGTTCTTTTTAGTAAAAATAACGGAACCCATAATGTCAATGGAAATGATTTATACCTTCAGTGTAGTTAGTTTTTACTACGAGAGGTCTAAATTAACCAGATCAATTATGAATAATCGCTTCGAAGATCAACTTTTAGGGGATTGGCTAAGGCTAAATTGCTTAAATGGTGGCCAGATAAACCTAGGCTCGCCAAGGTTTCTATCTAGCCTTATCAATAGGTTGTAAAAGCTTACTCTTTAAAAGGTCTATTAAGTTCTAGTGATCTTGTGGCGTTTTTTTGCAAAACAAAGAAGAGCAGTGGAATGAGTACTAACGTCATTAGAGTTGATACTAAAATGCCAAATATCAATGAAATGGCCAAACCATTGAAAATTGGGTCATCGAGAATGAAAAATGCCCCCGTCATGGCAGCTATTCCGGTTAATATTATGGGCTTGGCACGCACAGCCGCCGATTGGATTACTGCTTGTTCCAAGGCAATGCCTTTAGCCAGCTGCTGGTTGATGAAGTCGACTAACAAGATTGAATTTCGTACGATGATTCCCGCAAGTGCGATCATGCCGATCATTGACGTGGCTGTGAATTGAGCACCTAATAATGCGTGGCCCGGCATCACTCCAATGATGGTCAGTGGAATAGGGGCCATGACGACCATGGGAATAAGGTAAGAGCGAAATTGAGCGACGACAAGCAGGTAGATTAATATCATGCCGATGCCATATGCGATGCCCATATCCCGGAATGTTTCATAGGTGATTTGCCATTCGCCATCCCATTTGATTTCGATATCTTGCACACTCGCAGGGGTGCTTGGTAGAGCAATGTACTTTTGTTGCCAGCTTGGCTGTTGTGCTTGGATGCGGCCAGCAATATCAAATAAACCATAAAGAGGGCTATCTAACGGCCCTGCCATATCCGCCGTGACAAACATCACTGGACGTTGGTTTTTATGATAGATGGTTTGTTCTATCGACTCTTTTTCAAGCTTCACCACTTCACCTAACGCAATCATGCCACCGCTTTGATTGCGTATTTTTAAAACTAATAGCTGTTCGAGCTGATCGCGACTTTGCTGGCCTAAGCGCAAACGTATAGGAAGCGCATATTTTTGCTGTTCACTGTGTAAGTAGCTGATATCCCAACCCGAAGTAGCCGCGGTAATAGCTTGAGTAATTGATTGCTCAGATAGCCCCAACATCATCGCCCGGTTGCGTTGAATGACAAGGTTCCATTGCTGTTGAGGGGCATCGAGCCACGTATCGACATCGACGACAGCGTCAGCTTGTTTGAACAGTGTGGCTATTTCAGCGCTGGCTTGTAGCTGTTGTTCATAACTCAAACCATATATTTCTGCGCTAATCGGTGCCATTACTGGAGGGCCTGGAGGAACTTCGACAATTTTTACATTGGCATTAAAGCGCTGACCTATTTCTTGTAAAGGCTTCCGCAGTGCCAGTGCAATGTCGTGGCTTTGACGGTCACGTTGCGATTTATCAACCAGGTTAATTTGCAAGTCCCCTTGATGGGGGGCTTGGCGTAAATAGTATTGGCGTACTAAGCCATTAAAGTTAATCGGTGCACTATTGCCTGCATAGATTTCAATATCTTTAACTTCTTCCAGCGTGATGGCGTAGTCTGATAAATCATCAAGCACTCTTAACGTCTGCTCTAATGCGGTGCCTTCAGGCATGTCCACAATGATCTGTAGCTCAGATTTGTTATCAAAAGGAAGCATTTTCAAGACCACGAGCTTCATCACAGGCAGCGATACCGCAAGCAATATTAAGGTCATGGTCGCGATCATTAAAGCCCAGCGATTACGACGAGCCTGCGCACTAATAATAAACGGCGACATTAAACGTTGAAAAAACAGATACATTTTACTGTCGGTAGCGGCTACTTCACTGTCGTCAGCGTGTACTCCGTCTGTGTCGCTAGCATGACTATGACTCAGTAGCTTATAGGCTAACCAGGGGGTGATGATGAACGCAACGAGTAATGAAATCAGCATGCCTGTTGAGGCATTAATAGGAATAGGGCTCATGTAAGGTCCCATTAACCCAGTCACAAAGGCCATGGGCATCAATGCGGCGATCACTGTGAAGGTGGCTAAGATCGTAGGGCTGCCAACTTCATCGACCGCTTTAGGAATTAAGCTGAGTAAATTACTCTTCTTACCTTTTTCGAGCTGCATATGGCGGTGAATATTTTCAACAACAACGATGGCGTCATCGACCAGAATGCCGATCGAAAAAATCAGTGCAAATAGTGAGACACGATTCAAGGTGAAACCCCAGACCCAAGAGGCGAACAACGTTAGCGCTAGAGTGATGATGATAGCGCTGCCAACAATAACGGCTTCGCGCCAGCTCATAGTTGCCAAAACTAATAAGACAACGGCCAGTGTGGCAAATAACAGCTTACCAATAAGCTTGTTGGATTTATTTTCAGCGGTTATGCCATAGTTACGTGTTTCCGTGACCAAAACGGTATCTGGAATTAATCTGTTTTGCAGAGTGATTAAGTGCGCACTCACCGCATTGGTAATATCAACCGCATTGGTGCCAGGCTGTTTGGCAATGACCAACGTTACCGCGGCTTGGCCTTTAGGGTTTTCTGGCGTTTTTATGAGTACGTAATTAGTGGGGCTATCGGCTTGCAGTTCGATGGTTGCGATATCGGATAAATAGACCAGCCCTTGCTGAGCGCGAGCAATGACGAGGTTTTTTACATCGCCGATCGAGTTTAAGAAAGCACCGGCGCGTAGTTTGATAACCTGATTGTTATCAACGATGGGGCTTAGCTGCCCACCTACGTTAGCCGCTTGTAAGCGCTGACTAATATCGGCAAAGGTAATGCCGTGTCCGTTCATTCGGCTGCTATCTAGGGTGATGGTGAGTACTGACTTATGCTCGCCGATCGTGAAGACATCACGAGTTCCAGGGATGATTTTTAATTCTGTTTCTAGGCTATGGGCAAGGCGAGTGAGATCTTCATGGCTTAATGGGAAAGCGCTGTTTTTGGCAGAAAGTGTTAAGGCCATAATCGGCACATCATCGATCCCCATCGGCTTAATGATAGGGGCAGGAATATTAAGCCCTTGAGGCAGCCAATCTCGATGAGACTCCACCTGATTATACAAGTTTACAATCGCTTGCTCTCGTGGAATGCCGACTTCAAAAGCGACCGTGAGAATCGCTTGGCCTGGGCTACTAATAGAAAAAATATCATCCACTCCGGCCAGTTCGGCAAATACTTGCTGAGCAGGAATGGCGATTAATTGTTCAACTTCTTTGGCGCTCGCTCCCGGATAGCTGATGAAAATATTGGCAAACGTCACATCGATCTGCGGCTCTTCTTCTTTGGGTGTTACTGCGATGGCAAAGAAACCCAATAGCAGGGCAACCAGTGCCAATAAAGGGGTCAGAGCTGAGCTTTGAAAGCTGGCAGCAAGGCGGCCAGAGATACCTAAAGCAGGGTTTGTTTCATTGCTCATTTATATGGCCTCCCTAGCAGCGGCAATAGCGTCAATAGCGACTTTTTCTCCGGCTTCTAAACCTGAGATTATGCGTACCTGAGAATCTTGTTGAATTTGGCCTAAGCGCACATAGCGTAATCTAAACTCATTGTTTTTTTGTACATAAATACTGGCAACTTCTCCTTGCTGCAAAATGGCGGATGCGGGCAAATAGATCCCCTGTTGCTGACCAGCAGGGAGCTGCACTTGCACCCATGTGCCTGGAATTAAGTGATTGGCATCTTCTGTTTCTACAACGTTAATACGAGCACGAATACTGCTGTAACGGCTATCAGCGTATGGAAACAAGACCGGCTGAGTACCTAGGTAGCGTTTGCTATTGGCAATAATATAAATGGAGCTATCTTGCTCGGCTAGCTTTGCCGCCAAGCTTTGGGGAATATCGACGACGGCACGTAATGGCTTCATAGCAAAGCCTGTCATCACGGGTTGGCCCGGGTGTACGAGCTCACCTACTTGAACAAAACGCTGGCGAACAATTCCAGAGTAAGGCGCGGTAATACGAGTATAAGCAACTTGCTCTTGTGCTTGGGTGACTTGAGCTTTGGCCGAAAGCACGGCGGCATGTGAGCTGTTGGCGCGGGCTAAACTGCTATCAAATTCACCTTGTGATAGCGTTTTTTTAGCCAATAAAGAACGGTGACGCTTCAATACGACTTGGGCATCTTTGTTTAACGCTTGAGCTTGAGCTAAGGCCGCTTTGGCTTGGCTTAATGAAGCCTGCTGCTGGCTGCTATTAATAATAATGAGGACTTGCCCTGCTTCGACCTTATCATTGATATCGAAGTTGACCCTTTCTACGATACCTGAGGTCTGCGCAGAGATTGTACTTTGCTTGACGGCCTCGAGTTTCGCTTCTAGATCAATGTAACGTGTTCGTGACTCAAGCTGAGTAAGTAGTGTGCTGGTATTTGAAGTGGAGACTGGAGAAGAATCGGCTTGTGCCGCGATAGCAATAAGAGATGTTAGGCTAAAAACCAGTGCTGTCATGAGTAGCGGAAGGGGATTGCTTAGCATAATAAACCTCTCAAAATAATAAATGGCTTGGGGTGTATGATTACTATATTCCAATAAAGGAATATAGTAAACCCTTAGGTCCATCTATAGCATAGCGAACTGTGCGAGAGACGTTTGTTAGAATCCAGAGCCTGCTTGAGCTAAATAGTCTTTCTCTTGCGCTGTTGAAATTCGATTCAATAAAGCATTCCTATGAGGGAAGCGGCCAAAACGAGCAATCACTTCTTGATGCTGGTGGGCGTAATCAACAAAGCCTTTCGCAAGCTCTGAAAAACTCGCGGGGGCGTCGTCTAATAAATGAGTAAACTTTTCTATCGCTAGATTTTGCATATTCGGTTGTTCGCAATGCTCTAGGGGTAAATAGAAAAATACTCGCTGTAACGGCGTTAGCTTTTTATCATCGCCTTGGCGAATCCCCTCTAATGTCCAATATAAAGCCAAGCTATCTTGGCCAAAGGCTTGAGCATTTTCACGGTACATATTACGGCTGAATTGGTCGAGCACAATAATGGCGGCTAAGCGTCCTTGAGGCGTAGTCAACCAGGAGCTGTAATGGCCTGTTAATAAGGCTTTTAAAACAGGTTCAAAGCGCTGACGAATATCGGCATCGATGGTTTCATTTTTACTCCACCAAAACTTACTTTGCTGTTTGGCAATTTGTTGCGCACTGCGTGGTGGTGCTGAGCCATCGGCTGCTTCTTCTCCGAACCAATAGTCTAAAACTGTTTTTGCTTCCATGTGTGCCCCAACTCATTAATGTTATAAGTATAAAATTATTATTTAAATCGACTGGTATTAAGAGCGTTATTTTTCAGTAAAATTAAACACACAATCCCAGTCTTCAGCGGGTGGCGTGATTTGAAAGTCTTTAATACGTTGGCGGTATAATAAACTGATTTTTTGATAGTCAGCATCATTATAGTGATCGATTTTATCGAAAACGGCTAGGGCCAATAACCACTCTTTTTCACAATAGCGCTCAATGGCTTCGTTAAGTAAGGCAGCTTTATGAATGTCTGGGATCTCACAGCTTTGCAGGCGAGCCATAGGTTCTAAAATTAATATGGGTTCTTTTTTTCCTTTAACTCTTACCTTATCTAATAATCGATATAAAAACTCTGGCGCTTGTTGCTGGCAAGCTTCACTGACTATAATTCGGGCGCCATAAACCTTGCTAAGGCCTTCTAAGCGCGAGCCTAAATTAACAGCATCGCCCATCACACTATAAGCCATTCGATATTCTGATCCCATATTGCCTACGCTCATAATACCGGTATTAATACCAATGCCAATGGCTATTTCGGGATGTCCTTTTGCTTGTAATTGATCACTTAAATGTTTGATTTTCTTTTGCATGCCTAGGGCACTTAATACCGCTTTAGTTGCATGGTCAGCTTGCTCAATAGGGGCCCCCCAGAAAGCCATAATGGCATCGCCCATGTATTTATCAACGGTTCCCATGTTGCGATAAATAGCTTCTGTCATCGGCGTAAGAATTTGATTCATTAGGTGAGTTAATTCTTGAGGAGAAATGGCTTCTGAAATATTGGTAAAGTTGCGCACATCGGCAAACAATACAGTGAGCTCTTTGCTTTGCCCATCAAGGGTGATCTGTTCAGGATTCTTTGCCATTTCCAATACTAATTGCGGAGGAACATATTGGCCAAATAAGCGTGTAATTGCACGTTTATGTCGGCTCTCAATAAAAAATCCCCAAGACATGTGGAAAATAAAAAAGCTGATGATTAATAAAATGGGAGTTGCTAGTGGGAACATTAAACCCTGTTGCCAGAGAAGTATGTTGGTGGCGAGTGAGGCTATCACTAATCCACTGCACAGTATTAGAGTAAACAGAGGCGATAAAAAGTGCGGTAAAATTAATAAAATAAGTCCCAGTAATAAATAGCCTATCGATTCAACGGCTATTAAATACGCCGGTTGCTGCGGTATGTTTTGATCGAGAATACCCGCAATAATGTTCGCATGAACTTCCACGCCAGGCATACTTTCATCAACCGGTGTTGCCCGTAGATCAAGTAACCCAGGAGCAGAGGTACCGAGTAGAATTATTTTATCGTTTAATTTTTCTAAGCCAATACTATGATCGAGAATGTCGCTAATAGATATGTAGGGGAAGCTACCTTCAGGCCCTCGAAAGGGGATCTGTACCGCACCTGATTTATCCGTAGCAATGACACGATGGCCCAGTTGAATTCCAGTAATGGCTAGATAATCACCTTGAGAAACTAATTGGATATCGATTTCAGGATTACCGAGCGCTTGCTGTGCAACAGACAGCGCTAACGAAGGGAATAGTTGGCCTTGGTATGATTGAAATAAGGGCACTCGTCGAAATCGACCATCAGGATCAACAACGGGGTTATCAAAAAATCCACTGCGCGGACTGGCCTGATTAAAGCGCGTAAGATTTGCGGTAAAACCAAGGGGCTTAGGTAAACTTAAAGCTTGGTGTGTTGCGTCTTCAAGTAGTGTGATGGGTTTAGGTAGTGTATTTAACGTTGAATCGATTGTCTGATTGAAAAATATTCCTAGCGTTATAGCTCTGTCGGTGAATGCTTGTGCTAATGCTTCGTCTTGAAGGGCTTCAAATGCTAATGCTTTTTTCGCTTGTAATGAAACATCGTTGCGTAGTTTTAATTCTTTTTCTAAGGATAAAAAATTGATGCCTGCTGGTTCTGCAAAAACGATGTCTGAGCCCATTACACGAATATGATAGTGATCAAATAAGGTGTCCACTAATTGTGCTAGGTAGTGTCTATTCCAAGGCCATTGGCCATATTTAGCCAAACTCCTTTCATCAATATCGACAATAACAATGCGTTGATCAATACCTCCTTTTAAGGTTGATATTAAACGTAGGTCAGCAGCATTCCCCTCTAAACTGGTTAATAGTGAAAGATTTATTAACCCCGTTCCCTGTAGGAAAAAAATTAAAACTAGGCCGCTGCCTAGCAGCCACTTTAAGGATTTACGAAACCCTTGTATTAAGCCCATGAATTAATAACCTCTGCGTGGGCGCTTATATCCTTGAATAGCTGATATGGGGGAATCACGGCCAACGATTGCCTCAATTAATGCGAGTTCTTCATCAGTATGATTAAACACTGGTGCGGGAATAATAAGCTGGCCTTGCTCGGGATTCTGTAAAATGAAACGGGGTGAATCATGATGGGTCGTCGTTACGATCTCAGATTGCTTAGGATCGGTATTTGATTGAATATTAGTGCTGCCATAGCAGGTGCATAGGTAGCTTTTATCTGGGTATGATTCTGCGTAGACTCCTGTGCCGCGAATACCAATAGTGGCAGTAGAAGTGCGTAAGTTGTGTTTTTTTCCAGACTCACGCTGACCAAATACCGACAATAATTTTCCAGTTATTAAGTGTAACCCTGCCTCTAAAGCGTTTTCACCTTCGAGTTGCATTTGGCTATTCTCACGCAGAATATGTGCGTCTTTACCCACACGAAAAATTATAAAACTGTTACTGCCCGTTTTGATTAGGGAATCAGCCTTAATCTGTGTAGACATATTAGCCAGCTGACCATCGACGAAAACTTCACCTTGCAGTTCGAAAATAGATTCATCATTTTTAAGTTCTTTAGGGATATCACCAAAGACTTGGGCCATGGGGCTAATTAAGCCAAACCGGGCGATAGCGATGGCTATTCCTGATCGGTAAACGCTATTAAGAAATAGGCGGCGCGTTTTATTGTTTATAGCGTTATTAATGAAAGGATTAATAAACTTATTCATATAGCAGCACCGGCTTTAAATTCTAGGACAACATCGTTAAATATTTTTATGCAGAACACTTAGACTTTAGACCTAGGTTGGCTAATTTATCCAGTTGATATGCAAAATTGATCTTTAAACAAAGGCTGAATGAAGAATGTAGCGCAGATCAAGGTATACACTTATTTATAGGAATTACTTTGAGGCGTCTAGCTTGTGACTGTCTATCTTTTTTGTTTGAAAATTATGTATTTCATGCGATGGAAAGGCACAAGCCTGTGTATTGTTTCGTGGTCAATTGCAGTACTTTCGATATTCTTTTCTTTACCTGCCTCAGCGGCAACGACTTATAGCGGCAGTAATGGCGTTAGGCTAAAACTCTTAACCTCCAATTCCGTATCAGCGTGCAGTGGTTGTCATTTTGATGGTGGTACAGGGCCCAATTTCACTACTGATTATACTGCTTTCTCGACTTATACCACGACCTATCATGCTGGTGTAAAGACTGATGCTGTGCAGCGTATGATTGAAAGGACATCGTTATCTGTAGGAGCGGGCGGCTTTATGCCCGAAGGTGGAGGCAGTCAAATAAGTAACGCAGAAAAGGCGCTATTAGCCGCTTGGAAAGTGAACTTAGCGGTGGACGTTGATAGTCCCACTGCGACAACATCCGCTACGACCACCGGTAATAGTAAAGTTGTTAAAACTACCAACGATTCAGCTCAATTCACCGTATACGCCAATGTAGATGATAGTGGCATCGATGCCACAGCCTATGTCATTGAATATGGATTAACCGCCACCCCTAGCTTTAGTTCTGCTAGCCAGGAAGTCGATGGCAGTGGCGGTGGTGTGGGCACTACTCAAATATCACAGCAATTAAGCTCGCTGAATTGTGGTACGACCTATCATTATCGAATCAAAGCCAGTAATACCTCTTTTACCAGCTCAGGGAGCTGGCAAGAAGAAGATACTCTTGCGTGTAATACAGCTCCTGTTTTTAACGATACGCCTTTTAATCCTAGTAATGCTACCGAGGATATTCTGTTTCAATTTGATGTCGTTGCGCTGGATGGAGAGGATGATGATGTTCGTTATAGTTTAGCGAATGAAGCTGTCGGCATGTCTATCGATGATACTTCTGGGCGCATTAGTTGGACTCCGTTAGAAGGCATCACAAGCTCGGGTTTAGTGACGGTGCGTGCTCATGATAATGCTCTGAACCTGACGGGTGTCGATGGGGCGGTGGCCGCGAGCGCAACCTTTACGGTAGTGGTAGATGCGGTAAATGACGCGCCTTCGATTACTTCGACACCTTCAACTTCAGCGATAGAAAGTTCACTGTATAGCTATCAGGTGGCTGTCAATGATCCTGATGATGCGGGTGCTGGTCTTAGTTATGACGTATCACCTAAGACTGGAGATATGAAAATCAGTACTTCAGGTTTATTAACCTGGACGCCAGCGAACGGTATTTCAAGCTCCGGATCTATTACCGTTACGGCTACCGATGGTGGTGAAAATAGTGCTGCTGCGGCAAACCAAATTTTTATTATTGCGGTTACTGATGTGAATACCTCACCGAGTATTAGCACGACGGCGCCGACCACTGCGATTGAAGATATCTTGTATCAATATAGTGTCGGTGTGGTGGATCTTGATGGTGATAATAACGTCAGTGATATCTATTTTAACTTAGCCAACAAACCCAGTGGTATGGATGTATCCCCTACCGGAGTGATTAGTTGGGCTCCCGCGGAAGGTCAGGGAGATGCAAATAATATTCAGCTTACCGTCACCGATGATGGTGAAAATGGTGCGATTGCTGCGGTAGAAACCTTCTCAATTTCTGTTACTTCAATAAACGATGCGCCACAAATTACTTCTTCAGCATCAACCTCTGCTATTGAAAGTAATTTATACAGCTACCAAGTTGTGGTGGATGACCCTGATGATTCTGGCTTAGAGCTGGCCTATCAACTTAATACTTTTCCCGCAGGCATGTCTATTTCTAGCTTGGGATTAGTCAGCTGGACGCCGGGTAATGGTGTTATTACTTCAGGAGTGGTTTCGATTGAAGTGAGTGATGGCGGAGAAGACAGTGCGGCTGTGGCGCTACAGTCTTTTACCATAACGGTGAATGGAGTGAATACTGCGCCGACCATCTCTTCAACGGGCAGTACCAGTGCAGTAGAAGATATTGAATATCAATATGCGGTACAGGTAATTGATGCCGATGATGATAATAATGGTAGTGATATTACTTTTTCTTTGAGTAATGCTCCGAGTGGGATGGAGGTTTCTGCAACAGGTTTAATTACTTGGACTCCAAATGAAGGTCAAGGCGATGCCAGTAATATTCAAATAACGGTGGCTGATGGAGGTGAAAATAGTGTTGCAGCAGCAGTAGAAATTTTTTCTATTACAGTTACCTCAATTAACGATGCGCCTGTCATTACATCTTCGTCGGTAATATTTGCAACAGAATCACAAGTCTACAATTATCAGTTAACTTTCAATGATCCTGACGATGCACTCAATGAATTAACGTTCCAGCTGCTGAACCAACCTAGTGGGATGACTCTATCAAATGCGGGGCTGATTAGTTGGACCCCTGATAATGGGGTCGATGACTCTGGACTTGTTACTGTCAGAATAAGTGATGGCGGTGAGAACGGCGCTCTGCCAGCTGAGCAAAGTTTTACCATTAGTGTCACCGCTGTTAATACTCAGCCAATGATTTTATCGACGGCATTAACGACGGCGATAGAAGATCAATTGTACCAATACGCATTGGTCGTGGTTGATGAAGATGATGACGATAATGGGACTGACATTTCTTACACCTTGGACAATGCCCCTGCGAGCATGCAGATTTCAAATACAGGCATCATCACTTGGTTACCTTTGGAAGGGCAGGGCAGGGTAGAAAATATTCAAGTCACCGTTGCTGATGGGGGGGAGGACGGTGCATTGGCAGATACTGAACTCTTTTCGATCGACATCGTTGCGGTTAATGATGCTCCTCAACTAGCTACTGTAAGCGGCCAAGTGATAACTGAGTTAGACAATTTGGCAATCGATCTGGGTTCTTTAGTTTCAGATGTCGATGATGACAATAATGGCACTGACTTGAGTTGGAGCTTAATTAACCCTCCTCTTGGAATGCTGATCGATAATGAAGGACGGCTGAGTTGGCAGAGTACAGAAAATTCAGCAGCAACCTATACCATTAATGTTCAAGTCGCTGATGGCGGTGAAGATTTGGCAGTAGCAGCTCAGCAAAGCTTTCAGCTAGTGGTCAATATTCTCGATAGCGATACAGATTCTATTGCGGATTATAATGATAACTGTGTGGATTTAGCGAATACAGATCAGCTGAATACTGATGGAGATAGTTTAGGTAATGTCTGCGACGACGACGATGATAACGATACTATTCCAGATGTCGTTGAGATAGCCAATAACTTAGATCCTCTCAATGCCGCTGACGCTGCTTTAGACAGTGATGGTGATGGCGAGATAAATTCAGTCGAGCAGCAGCAATGCTTTTTGAATGACAATTTCCCAAATAATTTATGTGATCAAATTTTACGCGATACGGTTGCACCCGTAATAACGACCAATGGAAATCAACAACGTATTAGTTCTGGTTATTTAACCCCTGTGGAGCTGGTGGCCAGCGCTTTTGATATTAAGGATGGTGACTTAGTGGCGACGGCCGATACGCTAGGCCCTTTTCGCCCAGGTAAGCATATTGTTATTTGGCAAGCGCAGGATGCTCAAGGTAATACTGCACAAGCAGAGCAGCAGATAAGTATTCTTCCTTTGGTTCGATTTTCTGGGTATCAGCAAGCTATTCCGAATCAATCGGTGATAATCCCAGTGAGCCTGTCGGGAGCCGCGATTGATTATCCTGTAGTGATTGATTTTGATGTGTCGGGTACGGCGACTGAACAAGATCATAATTTGTCACCAGGGCAGATGATCATTAACGAGGGGGAGCAAGGTGAAATAGTTTTCAATACTTTAGCCAATGAAAGTTTAGCCAGTAATAAAAGTATTATTATACATTTACAGCAAAGCAATGACTCGGTGCATCTCGGTGAAGACTTAAGTTATCGAGTCGATTTAATGATTACGAATGTCGCCCCTACGGTTGAGTTAAAGCTGACGCAGAATTCATTATTTACCCAAGTCATTTATCAAGATCAAGGAAGTTTTACTCTTGCCGCCGATATTAAGGATGTTAATGGTGATGACTTGGCTTCTACTTGGACGGCCTCATCGACAGCTTCAAGCGAGTTATTAAATTTATCGGAAGATGTTTTTAATTATACATTTGATGCTAGCGCATTTTCTGTAGGTTTTTATAACATACAGTTATCTGTGACTGACGGTGACTTACACGATGTTAAGAGTCTTGCTTTTAGAATTGAAGCGCAATCACCCATATTGACCAGTGAAGATAGTGATGGTGATGGTATTACTGATGATCTAGAAGGTTTAGCGGATAGTGATGGGGATGGTATTCAAGATTATTTAGATCCTATTAACGATGTGCAATATATGCATAAGAATTTATTAAGTAATGATATTTTTGAAACGGCTAATCAATTATTGGTAACAGAAACAGGACTGATATTAAAAGCAGGGCAGATAGCAATAGAGTATGGCAAGACAGGTGTGGGTATAGCGGCCAGTGATATAAATAAGATTGATAGTGGCAGCGGTAGTAATGATAATAGCGAAGAAGAAAAAAATATCATTGGTGAAATATTTGATTTTGAAATACATGGTATTAGCGCTCAGCAGGCGCAGGTGAAAATAGTCATACCTTTGGCTACGGCTATTCCAATCAATGCGGAGTATTGGAAGTATGATGGTAATAGTTGGTATGCATTTGATACCAGCGCAGAGGATTATCTCGCGACAGCCTTTAAACAAGAAGGTATTTGTCCAGATACCGAAAGTGATCGCTATCGCATCGGATTAATTCCTTTTACTCAGTGTTTATTATTATCCATTGCTGATGGTGGTATAAATGATAGTGATGGCAGTATTAATGGCGTGGTGACAGACCCAGGGGCTATCGTTATGGATTCCTTTTTTGAACTAAACCCACAACAAAATCTAACTAAGCCCAGTTCAAATCAAGGTGCAGGTGCGGCATCACTTGGCTTTATTATTTTATTGCTGCTTTCTGTTAGTTACCGAGCGCAGGGGGCTGAGATAAAGCAGCAAGTATTACTCGCTGCGACTGCGGGTGCTGACGATAACGTATCGCAGGCTGAAAATAAGATTGATATTATCGCAGATCGTTTTGTTCATGTTGATGCTCGATTTATTGTGGACTATGAAATAAGTTTTAATAAAACTTTTTCTTTGGAAATTCAAGCAGGGCAGAAGGCTTATCAATTCACGGATCAGCTTGGGCGAAACGAATATTCAGGACGACTTGTTTATCGCTGGCAAAATAACTTTTCTTATCGTTCTCCTTGGTATCAAGTTTTTAGTGATATCAAGGTATGGGATAGCAAAGCGCAGCAAAGAAACAGTACGTTTTACACTCAGCAAGCGATGGTCAGTGCGCGCTTAACGACTAAAATTAGTGGCTCAGTAGGGGCGGAACATAAGGTGAGGGATAGTGAGGGTAGAGTTTTCGATCTGACCCAAAGTCGATTATTTGCGCATCTAGATTATACTTGGACTGATGATTTCTCACTGTATTCCAGTTATAGCTATATCAAAGGTGATACGGTTTCCACAGTGCAAAACGAATATTGTAATGGCTTGATTGCAACCTCAGTTTATCCTTTATTGCTGGTATCAAAAGATATTGAATGGGATCAGGTATTCAATAATTCTTATTGTGGTAATTGGATAAGTTATCGCCTGAATGCTCACACCCAAACCTTTGTTTTAGGTGCGAATTATGGTTTCAATCATTCAAGCTCACTGGATCTTTCTTGGTTGTATGCTGATGTGCAAGCGGAGGGTGATAACTATTACCAACGGAATATCGTACAGATGAATTTTTTAAAGGCGTTTTAATATGAGCATAAAGCGTCGAGGAATCATGCTACTTCTATTTATTGTTTTTAGCAGTCTAACTGCCTGTGATAATCGAGGTGAAATTCCTGAGAGTGCATTTGTGCTTGAGGCTGATATTGCTGATAGCTATTTATCTTTTATAAATCCTCAACAGGAGTTTTCTTCGGATATTTATCAGCTTGTTATCCTACCGGATAGTGCGATTGATAGTGCGGCCGAAGGTGAGGCTGCTAATGCAGGGTATTCTATAGTCGTTAGTCGTGAGCAAGCCGAACAAGCTACTTTGCAAGGAATATGGAGCGAGACAACAGAGCTAGATTGGAATGTTAATTCAGCTAATAGTCATGATCTAGATTTAACATCAAATCAAAACATAACTGTAAACGTTCAATGTACTCATGCTTGCCAGTTATACATTATTAAAACGGGCTATCGATATCAACAAATAGAATCCGATGAAAATTTAATCATTCAATATAAAATAGCGGATAGCCTGATTAACTCGGTTGCTTATGCCGAACAATATTACCTCGCTGTAGATCCTGATAATGAACGTACTACGCTAGACGCTTGGAAGAGTAAAAATGGCTTTGATCAAGGCCATGATGTGCATGTTATTTTTCGTGATACCAAAGATCTCGGCTATGGCCGTGATATGTATGCTAGACGTAATAACGATGGCAGTTTAGCTTTTTATGTTAATAATTTTGTCGTAGCGGTGGGTAAAGGCAATCCCGCTAATTATGGTCCGTTAAACTTGTTGGCCGCGACAGATCAAAACTTTGATTATCACCTCGGATCGAACGCGATTGAATTTAGTGCTATTGATCCTAACAATCCAGACTCTGACAAAATTCTTAAATTTTTCACATTCTCTGCAGATGATGATCAAGACATTCAGCCTAGAATTACCTCCGCTGATTTAGACGGTCGTGGCATCAAACACATGCCCTCTATTTGTCTTGCCTGCCATGGTGGTAATTTATTACCATTAAATCCAGATGGAAGCTTCAATGAATTAAGCCTTAAATCGGCCAAGTTAAACCAGCTGGAACTAGATTCATTTGAATTTATGGCGACGGGTGAATTCAGTGAAGCAGATCAGCAGGCAGGGATAAAAACAATTAATCAATGGGTACGCGATAGCTATGCTGAAATGGGCCAGAGAGACCCAAGCCAAAAAGGTTTTTGGGACAGTGGATTCCCACAAAGCATTGCCAATGCACGCTACGGCAGTGACAGTTTTAACTTAGCCAACTATAAAACCGGTACGGTTCCGAGTGGTTGGCAGCAAACAGAATTTCGTCCAGAGGGCGTTGAAAATCTGTATCTTCAAGTTGTTGAACCTCATTGCATTAGCTGTCATTCCTTACGTGGTTTTAAAGCAGGAGATGATAGCCTCGTAGAGGACGTCATTATTAATGATCAAGAGATTAAACTTGGTAATGCGATTAATTTTTCTAGCTATGAAAAGTTTATTAGCTATTCAGAAATAATCACGGATTACGTTTATCGCCGCGGGATTATGCCATTATCATTACGTAATGCTGAGATATTTTGGCAAGCACCTTATTCCGCCCCCGCATTATTAGCCAGCTTTTTACCCAGCTTTTCAAAGGATATTGACGTATTGAACGAGCAAGGAGGAATACAACCTCCAGGGCTGCCAATCTCACGGTTAGCTGCAGAGCGAGTTTCTGCGTTACCTTTAACCTTGCATGGTGGTGGCAGTTCTTTTGCTAAAGAATATCAATGGTCGATTATCTCGGGTCCTGAGGGGCACGATGTCGAATTGGAAAGTGTCGATGAGAAAATTACTCGCCTAGTAGGTACGACGGAGGGAGATTATCAGCTTGAGTTAACCGTTTCTAACAGTCGCGGTGAGAGTTCCAGCCAAATGAGGGTTCAAGTAGATAATAGTCGTAAGCCTGAAAGCGAAATTAACTTTGTTGATGATATAAAGCCGCTATTGCAAAATCAGCTTTACGCTTCACGCAGTTGCCAGAGCTGCCATAACCCCGTAACGGGGGTCGAAGGCATTCCCGTATTCTATGATGTCAGTAATGTGAATTTATATACGGATGTACGAGCACGAGTGAATTTGAGTATGCCAATAGATTCAATGTTATTGTTAAAACCGACGCGTTATCAGCATGGTGGAGGAGTACGCTTTGATCTCGATACAATACTTGGGGTAGAAAGCTACAATACTATTTTACAATGGGTTATTGCTGGAGCACCTTGTGGTATTGATAATTTAGTTTGTCCTTAACGAAGACTGTTCATCAATCGATAGCGTTAATTAGTCATAAAAATGAAACAGACTGTTGCGGGCTGAGTTGGAGCAATAAAATATCCTAATATGTTCATTAACCTGCTTTTGATGCCCCGTAAGTAAGGCATCTGACAAAAACACGACAAATACAGACAATACTGTTCTATTTTTACTAGCTAATCGGACTTAGGGCTAAATTTTATACTCTCTACAAATCAATGAGAGTCATCCCCATGAAAGCATCCTTAACTCCACGCTATCTCGTTATCTTCATAATGACTTTATTAACATGTGCGTTCAGCATTCAGGTTATTCAATACGACAAAGCGCATCTTTATGGCGAAAACCAACTGATGGAGCATATTCAAATTTTGATATTGCTATTGGTCGGTATTATTTTTTGGCTGAACACCGGGTTAAAAAATTGGAGCATGGTTAAGTCGTCTTCAGCTAGCTTAAATTTATTAGCCTATTTAGCCTCTGCATTGAGTTTCAGCTTCATTTTGCGAGAAATGAGTATAAAACAGTCGCATATTGACTGGTTGATATTTTTTGTCGATGGCCAAGGATTCAAAATAATCATGGCAATGGTTTGGCTGCCATTATTGTACAAAGCTTTTCAATTTAAAAATGAATACATTAAAATTGTTAAAAAAGCGATTCTATCCCCAACATCTTTGTTCTTGATGGCAGCGGTTGGCTTTCTAGGTGCAGGCGCATTATTTGATAAAGAAATTATTGTTGTAGAGTACTTTCGTTTCTATGAAGAAGTTCTTGAAATGAATGGTTACGGGTTTATGTTATTGGCAGCATTATCATTTCACCGCGATATGGTTTTGGCTGTTTGTGATTGTGAGCAGAGTGCATTGCAGGCATTAAGTGATCAGGCAAGCGAAGCAGTAATGCCTCGAATGATGGCAACCCCTATCGCTGCAAGCGTCTCTGAAACAACTTCAGAGACGATGACTGAGCAGCAATAAGCCATTATCGAATGAAAACTTATCAAAGAAAGAGTGACTACCAAAAGAGCAACGATTAAGCGCTTAGTAGCTCTTGCTCAGTGACTATTCGTTGTTGCTGAGCTGAAGCTAAACCGACGACACTGCCTAGAATGATTAATCCTGGGGTGAGGTGTTTCATTTCCTCCGCCATCGCGGGTAGCGTCGATAAAGTACCCAATTGAGACGCTTGGTTCTTCCGAGTGCCTTGGCAAATAATAGCGACTTCGGTATCAGGGTGATGACCTTCATCGATTAAGTGCGCACTGATCGTAGCCGCTTGATTCATTCCCATGTAGAAAACCTGAGTTTGATTTTCTTTATCCGTATGAGAGGGGTCAAATTCACCAAAACTAGAGTGGCCGCTGTGCAGTAATAGCGAATTACCATAACCACGATGTGTTAATGGGATATTACAGCTGGCTGCGCAGCCCGCTGCCGCAGTGATACCGGGTATAACGGTTGTTTCTACGTTACGTTGCTGTAGGTATTCTAATTCTTCCCCGCCGCGGCCAAAAATAAAGGGATCTCCACCTTTCAGTCGGACGACATTTTTATGCCTTAATGACATATTATACAAAAATTCATTAATTTCACTCTGCTTCATTTTGTGAGCACCGCAGCGCTTTCCCACATTGAAGGTTTTACAATTCTTTGGAATCATCTCTAAAATTTCTTCAGAGATGAGAGCATCATATAAAATGGCGTCTGCATTTTGAATGGCTTTTAATGCTTTTAGAGTTAATAATTCTGGATCACCGGGACCCGCACCCACTAGGATAACGTGTGAATCATTCATAACTTTTTACTCTCTCATCGTTTAATGCGCACATTATAATTCTGTCGCAAGCTCAGTAGCTTGCTGAGAAAATTGTTCAATTAATGTTTTAAGTTCGGGTACACAGGAACCGCAGTTGGTTCCGCATTTTAATTTATCGCCTAACTCATCAATATTCTTGACCCCTGCTTCAACGGCAGATTTGATCTGTTTGTCGCCGACTTGAAAGCAAGAGCATATGATGGTGCCTGGATCACTAGCCGCATTGCCTTCACGGCCTGCTAACAGAGCACGGCGCTGGAAGTCGGTGAGTATCTGACTGTTAAATATTTGGCTTAACCAACGTCGATTAGGTAAATCAAACCGTGGACTCACAAATAGAGAAGCAATTAAACGGTTATCTTCCACTATGGCAATTCGATGCGTGCCATTGCGCGCGTCTGTGAAGATAAGTGCTTCACCATCCGGTAATAAGCGTTTTAGTTCTTGGTAGGCTGTCGCGATATTTTGTTTACCTGAGAGTTCATAATAATGAGCTTGCTCATTATCTAAATTCAGTCTGCTATCAATAGCGCTATTAATACCCTCATTCATCTCTTTCTGGATATCAAAAGGCACGTGAGCCCAGTAGTCACTCATAGTCGAGAGAGCTTCAGGCTGATGGCCTAACATTAAGAAGCCAAACCATTGTGATGGGTATTTTTTAATCGCGACAGGTGTGTGCTTATTTTCTGGCTGACCTGAAAGTGGGCAAGTAATTGAATTTACTAAAACCCCCATGCGTGCCTTGCTGGCAAACTGACTAGTCCAGTGCATAGGAACAAAAATGTTGCCTATGGTCTGCGACTTAGTAATTTTTACGCGAACAATAATTTCACCATGTTGGTTATTAATAACAGCGAGATCATTTTGAAGTAGCTCATATTTGATGGCATCTGCTGGATGAATATCAACAAACGGTTCTGGCATATGTTGCAATAACTTATCTGTTTTTCCAGTGCGCGTCATCGTATGCCATTGATCGCGAATACGGCCTGTATTCATGATTAAAGGTAATTCAGAACTTGTTGTTGTAACCGGAAGCCGTGCCGTTAAACTTACGAATTGAGCACGCTTATTGGCCGTAAAGAATTTGCCATCATCAAAAAAACGTTGGCGCCCGTTAGGGTGATTCTTATTTACTGGCCATTGAATAGGTTGTAAATCGTCATAACTTTGTTCGCTTAAATTTGCTAATCCTGATAAATCAAAATCACGTGCGGGAAAATCATCGTAGCCATTTTCAAAAGCGGAGAGACCCGCGTGTTCATTGAAAATTTCATAAGGATGCTGATAATTAAATGCTTCGATATGCCCTAACTTCTGCGCGACTTGTGAAATGATCCACCAGTCAGGTTTTGCATTTCCCATCGCTGGTATAAAGTTACGCTGGCGAGATATGCGACGTTCAGAGTTAGTGACGGTGCCATTTTTTTCTCCCCAACTGGCGGCCGGTAAAAGAATGTCGGCCACTTCAGTCGTATCCGTTTTTTCTAAGCAATCTGATACAACGACCATCTCGCATTTCAATAAGGCTGCTTTTAAGCGATCCGCTTCAGGCATACTGACTAATGGGTTAGTGGACATAATCCAGATGAACTTAATCTCGCCGCGCTCGACAGCGTCGAACATGTCGACGGCTTTCAAACCATTTTCTGTGGCTATGTTCGGTGCGTTCCAATAACGTGCAACACGATCGATATCTCCCGGTTTTTCAAAATGCATACGGCCAGCTAGTTGATTCGCTAAACCTCCGACTTCACGTCCACCCATTGCATTGGGTTGGCCGGTAATTGAAAAAGGTCCTGCTCCCGGCTTGCCTATTCGACCTGTTGCTAAGTGACAGTTGATGATGGCATTGCATTTATCGGTTCCTGAAGAGCTTTGATTAATGCCTTGCGAATAAAAACTCAGTGTTTTATCGGTATTGCTATACCAGCTAAAAAATTGGGCGATATCAACTTCGGGTACTTCACAGACCTTTGCAATATCGGCAAAAGTTATGTTTTTAGAGGACGACGTATCAGACCTTGCTTGGATGACAGCGTTTTCAAAGCCATCGGTATATTGATCAATATATTCTTGATCGCAATGACCATAATCGGCTAGATACGCTAATAGGGCATTGAATAGGAATGCGTCGCTGCCTGAACGAAGCGGTAGGTGTAGATCAGCAATATCACAGCTAGCGGTTTTACGTGGATCGATGACGACGATTTTCATCTTGGGGTTATTCTTTTTCGCCGCAACCATGCGTTGATACAGAATAGGGTGAGCCCAAGCAGGGTTAGAGCCGATAATAATTAATAGGTCTGTCGCTTCAATATCTTCATAACAAATGGGCACCGTATCGCTGCCAAAGGCGCGCTTATAAGCGGTTACCGCTGAAGACATGCATAAGCGAGAATTGGTGTCCATGTTAGCGCTGCCGATAAAACCTTTCATCAGTTTATTGGCGACGTAATAATCTTCTGTTAAAAGCTGGCCTGAACCATAAAAGGCAACCGCATTAGGGCCATGATCGCTTACTACTTGTTGAATTTTCTCTGCGACTTGAGTCAGAGCTGACTCCCAGTCTGAGTCTTGACCATTGATCTTTGGATTTAATAGACGGCCTTGAATTGAAAGAGTTTCGTGTAATGAAGAGCCTTTTACACACAGCTTGCCAAAATTACTGGGGTGCGTTTCAAGCCCAGATACCGCCGAAAGATCTTTTGGCATTTGCACGCCACAGCCGACACCGCAGTAAGGGCAGGTAGTTTTGCAAGTATCATTCGGACGTATATTCATATTGGGACTCTTTCAATAAAGCTTGGCTTCAATGTAGTAGCTCTATTCAAGAAGGGTGCCAGACCCAATACAAATTTGATCAAATAATTGGAAAGCAGTAAAAAACACCCTACATCCTAGGATGTAGGGTGAAACCCATTGCTTATGATGAATACAATGAGCTTTATAAAAGTTATCTATGAACTAATTAAGGGCATTGAATTTTCATAAATGATTGGGCAAGGCATGACTGAAGAATGATTGCACTATAAGGATGCACTAGGTCAGTTCTGGTGCGCAAATTTGGCCAAAGTAGTGCGAAGCTTGATAGCGGCACTAAGGGCGGCTAAAGTACGAAAATTAGGATAAATATGTGTCGTGTCAGCAGAGAGTATTGACTAAGAATCCTCACAGAATGCTTGACCAAAGATCAGTTCTTGTCTGATGTCTTCAATGTTTCGCTCTTGCTGTAATAATTCAAAATACCACTGACTATCGGCAACGTCGCCGTAGAGAACAGCGCCCACAACTTTGTGATTACTGATTAGAATTTTTTTGTAAACTGAGCGTTCAAAATCGTTAAATTCTAACGTCTCGCACTCAAGTTCAGTTTCTTCCGCATTGATGATGCCCATTGAGTGCACATCAATACCACTAACTTTTAGCTTGGTTGCAAAGGTTTCTTCGTAATAAACAGGGACTTCTTCAATACTGGTTTCATCTTTGGCAAGTAATAATAGCTGCTTTGCTAATACGCTTGCTTGATTCCAGATCGGAGCAACCAGTCCGTAGGTATTTCCTTCGAATTCGCAGCACTCACCTAAGGCATACACATCATCTTGTGATGTTTGTAGTTGAGCGTCGACACAGATGCCTTTTTCTACCACTAACCCGCTTGCTTGGGCTAATGGCGTGCAGGGTACAATACCGGTAGCAAAGATAACTAGGTCTGCTTCCAGTTTGTCGCCATTATCTAGTTCTACAGCGCAAACCTTACTCGATGTTGAACCTACTTCGGTTGGAGTTCCAATGAGGCTTGTGGGGCCATGCCCTGTGGCGATTTTTATGCCGCGCCCTTGTAGCTCAGTGATTAGCAGTTCGGAGGCCTTTCTATCGATCTGGCGATTCATCAATACATCACGACGATGTAATAAGGTGACATCCATCCCTTGTTTCACTAATCCTACCGCAGCTTCTATTCCTAGCAGGCCTGCACCGATCACGACGGCCTTTTTATATCGGCTAGTGACCTCTTGCATGAAGTCGACATCGATCAGCTTTCTGAAGCCCATTACGCCTTCAAGCACATCGGGCATTTGAGTCCCTAGCATGCTGGGGATAAAAGCTCTTGAGCCCGTGGCGAAAACCAGTTTGTCGTAATTGAATTGAACACCGTTTTCGCAGCTTAAACTGTGTGATACAGAGTCGATATGGGTGACTCTGTGGTTGAGTAAAACCTGTACATTTCGCTCTTGGTACCAAGCATCATCACATGGGGTAATACTCTGTAAATCGGTTTCTTGAGCTAATAATGAAGACAGCATAATGCGGTTGTAGTGAGGTACATTTTCAGCACTCAGTACAGTCACTTGGTAATCTGTTTGGTGGTCCAGCTCTTTCAATAGCTGCATTGTGGCTAAGCCATTACCAATGATTATTAACTGCTTTTTCATCACTACTCACCTAAAACTTTATATGAATGTCATTTAAGTTTGTTTCACTACAAACAAAAACGGAGCATAAGGCAAGCCTTATACTCCGTTTTATAGATTAGCTGAAGGCTAGTTTCTATAAGAGCTCATTTAAGAGTTCTAATTAGAACTTAGCTTCTGCGAAAACCCATAACTTGTCAGTATCAACCTTGCCAGACTCATCTGTTGCAGAGTACTGAGCAAACTTAATGCCAGCACTGAAGTTCTTATCAAATTTCTTTGCAGCAAGTAAGTTAATTTCGCTACCTAGGTCATCACCATCTTTGTCAGAGCTGAAGTCGTGATACATGGCTAAAAGTTTTACACCTGCAACTTTAGTAACGACTTTTGCGTAAGTATCGCTTAGGCCTTTAGCTGGAGTACCTAAGAACTGGTCTGACCAGCCGTTGAAAGCGTGCTTTGTTGCAAGAGGGGTAGAGAAGGCTGTCGTTCCATCCCCTGCGAGCAGCTCATTACCTGCAACTAGAGTGATTCCAGATACTTTAATACCACCTTCGATCAAGCTATACGTCGCGTCTTCATCTTTGGCACCATCAGCCCCAGAGTTTTGAGTTTGCGTCGCATATTCTGCTGTATATAGGATGTCGAGAGCATCAAGTGCAGTTTTACCTTTAAAGCGTAAACCGAACGTATCGTTGGTTGCTTCAGAGTCATCAATTTCAATTAAATAACTATAGCCAGTTACTTTACCTACAGGAGTTTTATAGCCGACATTTAATGCGTGGCTGTTTACTGCTGTATCGTTGTAGAAAATATCATTCACTTGATTGATATAAGCATACGCAGCCGTTAGGTTTTCAACACCCGTGTAACTTACTAGAGCAGCGTCATAAGTTTGCTCGTTCTGGCGCCAGCCAACATTACCAACAAAGCGAGCGTTATCTAGAATGATACGCTGACGACCGACAACGGCAGCAAAGTCATCAGTTTTATAACTTACTTGTGCACGGTTGATATCACCCGTTGCAGGATCGGCAACGACAGATTTTGTTTTGTCATCAGAGCCAAAATCTGTTTTAGAGTTGTAATCTTCTACTAACGCGAGCACATGATCGTATTCTACTAATACTTTAAAACCAGACATGTCGGCCGTTTCATAACCTAAGCGGGCACGAGCGGTCAAAGCTGTCGCGTCATCTAACACATCACCATTAGCATCCTTAGCATCGTCTTGCTGAACCATTTCATTACGAATGCGAAGTTGTGCGATAACAGTGCCTTCTTTAACAAACTCAGTTACAGAAGCTGCTTGGCTTGGCATTGCAACCGCTAATAGAGCGGTGCTAATTGCGCTTGCTAAGATAATTTTCTTCGTCATGTGATACTCCAGTTTCAATTATAATTTTTTAACTATTTGAATTTTTTAAGCGATTTGCTTTTCTTTGCTTTTTTTATAGCGAGTAGCCTTAGTTAACGGCTCTACCTTACGCTGCTTCTCGTATAAGAAGCTTAAAACTTGTTGGCGGCAATGATTGTATTTGGGGTCGTCTGCCAATTCGATGCGGCTACGAGGACGCTCTAAATCAATCTTTAATATATCGCCAATCGTTGCTGATGGACCATTGGTCATCATCACAATACGATCGGATAATAAAACCGCTTCATCCACATCATGAGTAATCATAATGATGGTATTGCCTAATTCTTTTTGAATCTCCATCACCGAATCTTGTAGGTGAGCTCGGGTTAAAGCATCCAAGGCACCAAATGGTTCATCCATTAATAAAACTTTAGGTTCCATGGCTAATGCGCGGGCAATGCCAACACGTTGCTTCATGCCTCCTGAAATCTCATTCGGGCGCTTATGCATCGCATGCCCCATATGAACCAGATTCAAATTATGTTCGATCCACTCCTGCATTTCTACTTTGCTTTTGCTTTTATCAAAAATAGTTTTTACCGCCAGCTCTACATTTTCAAAAGCGCTTAACCAAGGCAGTAGTGAATGATTCTGAAAAACCACGGCACGTTCTGGACCGGGTTCATTCACTTCTTTACCTTCTAAGACCGCGCCACCTTCAGTTGCTTGTAATAAACCGGCAACAATATTCAATACGGTTGATTTACCGCAGCCTGAGTGCCCGATGAGAGAAATCATCTCACCTTTTGAAATTTTTAAATTGACGTCGGTCAAGGCTTTGTAAGGTCCTTTTGGCGTCGGGAATTCAATCCCGACTCCCGTGAGCTCTAAAATAGGGTTTATCACTTTATTTGTAGAATTCATCTTGTCTCTCTTTTACATAATATTTTTGTTGAAAGGCTTTATATTTCGCGTTATATCTCACGTTATAAATTCTGAATGCATCAGCGTAGAATTGCTTGCTTATCCCAGGAGAACATTCGCTGAAGCATCAGCATTACGCGATCCAACAAAAATCCAATGAATCCAATCACTAAAACAGCAACCATAATGCGGCCCAATGAATTGGAGCTGCCATTTTGAAACTCATCCCATACAAACTTTCCGAGGCCTGGGTTTTGCGCCAGCATTTCTGCGGCAATTAATACCATCCAAGCGATACCTAGAGATAAACGTAAACCTGTGAATACCATTGGAATAGCCGAAGGAATAACAACTTTAAAGACATGAGTCATCGGTTTAAGACGTAATACTTTGCTGACATTCAATAAGTCCTGACTGACTGCGGCGGTGCCGACTGCAGTATTAATCACTGTTGGCCAAATTGAACAGACCAGAACGGTTATCACGGAAGTGACAAACGACTTGGCAAATAATGGGTCGTCGCTGGTATAGACAGCACTCACAACCATCGTCACTAGGGGTAACCATGCTAAGGGGGAAACAGGTTTAAACAGTTGAATGATAGGATTTGCCGCGGCGTAAATGTTTTTGTTTAAACCAATCATAATACCGAACGGAATTGCGATAACAGACGCTAATATAAAGCCGGTTAATACAGTGATTAAGCTAGTAAATGTCTGATCGATAAAGGTTGGTTTACCAGTATAGCGACGAACTTTTATTTGATAATTTGGGTCTAGGGCTAAGCGTTCACTATTTCTATCGTCTTGACGCTGATAAAAAGCTTCTTCTTTTATACGCTCATTATTATGTTCAGACATTAACGAGTTAAATTGCTCAAGTGCCTGGGTTGGTCCGGGAAATTTTCCTAGCGAGGTATTAATATTTTGTGCACCCGTTCCCCAGATTAGTAAAAATAATAATAAACCTGCAATCGGAAGCATGATGGCTTTAATGGTTTCTTGTATCCAAATAGGCATTTTTTCATCTGTTATATTACCACCCAGGCTAAGTAGGCTGCGGGGTAAGCGTACCGTTTTATCTTTCATGAAAACCTCAATCTTTGTACGTTCGTAGAACGGATTCATAATTAAACAACGAATAATTAGAAACACTTCTAGCGTATGGCTATTTTCATAGGCTAGAAGAGTCATTAATTTAAAGCTTATCTTTGGCTTTTAGACCAATACTGAATTTATCAAGATAGGTATTTGGCTGATTACCGTCATAAACGATGTTGTCGATAAAATGTTTTTGTGGGGAGCGAAATCCTGTTTCTGAAATGAAGTTAGGGAAATCTTTCATTTTTACTTTACCTTCAGCAATCAGCTCTTTTGCTGCACTCGCATAAATGTCTGGGCGGTAAACTTTTTTAGCAAGATCCTTATACCAATCATCTGACTTAGGCTCAGAAATCTGGCCCCAGCGGCGCATTTGGGTTAGATACCAGATGGCGTCAGAGTAATAAGGGAATGTTGCGTTATGGCGGAAGAATACGTTGAAATCCGGCACGTCACGTTTATCGCCTTTTTCGTATTCAAAAGTGCCTGTCATGGAGTTTGCAATCACGTCGTAATCAGCACCGACATAATTACTTTGGGATAATATTTTCACGGCTTCTGGGCGATTAGCATTATTATTGGCATCTAACCATTGGGCAGCACGAATCATCGCTTTCACAATACGGATATGGGTATTCGGATTTTTATTGGCCCATTTCTGACTGACTCCAAATACTTTTTCAGGATTGTTTTTCCAGATTTCATAATCGGTAACAACCGGTACGCCAATACCCTTAAATACCGCCTGCTGGTTCCATGGCTCACCGACGCAATAACCATCAATGGTTCCAGCTTCCATGGTTGCGGGCATTTGTGGTGGCGGTGTTACTGATAGCAGAGCGTCAGCATCAATTTGGCCAGAAGTATCGCCTTTATGCGGCGCATAGTAGCCTGGGTGGATACCGCCTGCGGCTAACCAATAGCGTAATTCATAGTTGTGTGTGGATACGGGGAAAACCATCCCCATCTTGAATGGCTTACCAGCATCTTTATAGCTTTCAATAATAGGCTTTAATGAATCGGCTTTTATCGGGTGAACAGGTTTTCCCTCCTTATGAGGAATGTTTTTCTTCATCTCAGCCCACACTGAATTTGAAACCGTAATCGCGTTACCGTTTAAATCCATGCTAAAGGCGGTGATGATATCGGCTTTAGTGCCATAACCCATCGTTGCACCTAAAGGCTGGCCTGCAAGCATATGTGCACCATCAAGCTGACCATCAATCACTCGATCTAATAATACTTTCCAGTTGGCCTGAGCTTCTAATGTGACATAAAGACCTTCGTCTTCAAAAAAACCTTTTTCATAAGCGATCGCCAGTGGTGCCATATCGGTTAACTTAATAAATCCAATTTTTAACTCTTCTTTTTCGGCATAACCTGTTTTCGCCAATGCGCTGATCGAGGTGATAGGGGATAGAGATAGTGCAGCTCCCGCGGCAATCGCAAGTGTACTCCTCATTATTGAACGACGAATTGTATTTAGTCTTAATGAACTGTTTTTAATCATGATGCTTCCTTTTAGTCTTCAAATTTTAACTGGCAAATATTTGTTTGTTGTTATCAATTTCTTAATGTGCAACGTGCGCTGATCAATTTTAAAAACACAACTAAAATAAATCATGCGCAAAAAAAAACGCAAATAAATACTTTATCTATTTATATAAAGTATTTATTTGCGTCTTTGCAGTTTAATTTCTTTAACGTTTAACCGTCTTTGGTCTGGCGTTTATAAATATTATATTGCTAGTTATATGCCAACATAATAAAAAATAAACTAAATAACTATTTATTGATTAATTGATTGTAAATGATTTATTGCGGTGCATTGAAAATTCACAATTGACTCAATTTGATAGTTATTGGTGCAAATGCTGTGGTGAAAAGAGTGCGTTAATAAAATATGGGTGAAACAAAAAAGTGCAGTGTGAAGTATCGTTAAAAAATGGCTTTGGGATTGTTTTTTTGCAGAGTAACTTTTTGGTGCGACGGTAGGTGAGATGCACCCGAGTATGCATCTCTTCGCTTTAATAGAGTGTGGGCAGTAGCCCAGTTTTAGTGCTTTATTTTCAGTCAGCGCACCAAGCACGCGCGCCTGGATAGGATGAGTATTGATGAATTAATGAGGCTGAATATAAATTAAGGGGTTAATAATGCCATTACAGAGAGCATGTTATGCGCGATTTCCACTAAGGGTTTACTCTGGTCCATCGCCATTTTACGCATCGCATGATAGGCCTGTTCTTCCTCTAATCCTTTAGTTTTCATTAATAGCCCCTTGGCTCTATCAATGATTTTACGATCGGCAAGTTGATTTTTGGCTTGTTTTAATTCTTTGCTCAATGTTTGAAATTCTTCAAAGCGAGCAATCGCGACATCCAAAATAGGCTTCACCCGGTGAGGGCTTAATCCGTCTACAACATAGGCGTTAACCCCAGCCTGAACGGCTTGAGAGATGATTTTACTATCGCCTTCATCAGCAAACATGATGACAGGCTTAGGGCTATGCTGATTCAGAGCGGTTAAATTATCTAGGGTCTCTTGATCGGGAAATGTGAGATCCATAATGATGATGTCGGGTTGGTGAACTTCAACATATTTAATTAAACCTTGTGCGCTTGCTAAGCGGCAGACCACTGTTAATCCTTGAGCAAGTAATACTTGTTCTAAAATTGCGGGTTGAGTCGGGGTATCTATCAGCATCACTCTTGCGGGTTTCATTGATCTCTATTGCTCTATACACGGTAACCTCTGTGTTGAGCAAGTATTAGGCCATTAGCCCTTAAATCCAGACTGGTATAGGCTACTGACACTAATTGTCAGCAATGGGAATTATACTGGGTCTACATTCAAGCAGCAGGTAAGCGGAACGCATCATGGCTGAGCTATTTAAAGACAATTTATCATTAGAGAAAATATCGACATTAGGGGCCTGTATTGCTGAGCAAGGAGTTCACTATAAAATTGGCTTTGATGAAGATAGCTTTCAGCAACAGCTAGCAGAGAATTGTCGTGAACAGGGTGAAGAGCATTGGCATGAGTTGTCTTTGATGCAAAGACTTAGGGCGGCTGCGCACGCTTTGCATTTCATTATGCCTCAAGAGAGCGGCGCTGAGGCAGCAGTTGCGGCTCTCTATGAGAACGATGAGCTATCGGGCTGGCTATCATTAGTCTGTTGTGAATATGTCGCTATTCATAGTGAGTTGAGCTTGGAGCAAGGGCTTGAATATTTAAAGAAAATAACTGGTTTTTTCAGTGCCGAGTTTGCTATACGCCATTTCATTATAAAGCAGCCCGAAGAAACACTAGCCATTCTAAGTACTTGGCTAGAGCATGAAAATCATCATGTACGTCGTTTAGTGTCGGAGGGTACGCGCCCACGTCTACCTTGGGGTATGCGTTTATCGATATTCATCGATCAGCCTGAATTAGTCATGCCTTTACTGGTAGCCTTACGTGACGATGATGAAGAATATGTGCGTCGCTCGGTTGCGAATCATCTTAACGATATTGCTAAGGATCACCCAAAACTCATTATTGAAACTGCTCAGCAGTGGTTAGCTGAAGAGGAGCTGGCATTATTAAGTATGGTACAGCGTAAGCAGCGAATTAAATTAATCCGCCATGCTTGCCGTACATTGTTTAAGCAAGGTGAGCCCGAGGTGATGGCATTGTTTGGCTATCTGCAAGCGGATGATGTTCAGTGCAGTTTATCGAGTAGTCAGCTTAATGTGCCGTTTTCTGGATCATTTGAGTTTGAAATGCAGTTGGAAAAAATAACAAACGAAGCGAATTTGTTGATGGTTGATTATGTGATGCATTTTCAAAAATCTAATGGCAAGCAGGCGCCTAAGGTTTTTAAATGGCTTGATAGAAGTTATACCGGTACAGCAGATGAAAATGTAACTCGTAAACATTCATTTAAAAAAATCAGTACGCGAAAATATTATCCAGGGCTGCATAAGCTTGAAGTGATTGTTAATGGCATAAAAAAAGCTCAAATAGAATTTGAGCTTTTAGAATAGCTATATAAAGCAGCGACTGTTTAAATGAGCAGCTTTAATAGTTTGGCTAGCGTTAAAGGCATAGCGTTAGCCATCAAGCAATGCATCCAATCCTGATTCTAGATCGGTAGTTGCCGCTACGTTCTTGTAGGCTTTCTCTGAATCCATACCAATCGATTGTGCAACTGCAAGAGGAAACTCTTCGATAATGCGTTCATCATTCCATCCTTCTTTATGAGCAGTATGAAGGTATTTGGCGATGTATAAAATGCCCGCGTAAATCCCAAACTCTTTATCGGTATCTGGATTGTTTTGATCGCTAATCGCGGCGAGCATTTCATCTGGGAATTTCCAGCGCTTTGCCAGCTCTGCGCCCACTTCAGCACCATCGAATCCTAGTTGGCCGCTTTCTGAGGTATGACGTTTACCTCCGAGTAATTCTGCTTCATCAATCTGCTGAGCTTCAGCGGGCAAAACGATACGAATTAATAAACTGCCAATCGAGTTCAGCATGCCACAAGTAAAAGCTGTTTCTTTATCTGTATTGGGAACGTAATCCGCAATCCACTTAGATAAAGCGCCTATGGCAAAGGATTGCTTCCAAAAGGCATTCATATCAAAACCTTCAGGGGCTTTGAAAGAACTCGTGACACCCGAGGCTAGAACCATTGTGCGTAAGGTATTAAAGCCTAATAACACAATAGCATCATTAGTATTAGAGACGCTGCGCGAGGCTCCGTAGTGAGCTGAGTTAGCTAAACGCAGAACTTTCGCAGTAAGCGCTTGATCCATTGCTACTTTTTTACTGATTTCATCTACATCAACATCCTCATCCTGGAAACTTTGCATAAGCTCCTGAACTACTTTAGGAATGTGCGGTAGTTGTTGTGTCTGTTCAAATATTGATGCCATGTTCATTATTGGTACTTCCTTTGTCGTCCCATAAACCAAGCATAGGTTAGGGATTTGAATAGCGCGTAATTTTTTGTACAAAAAACGTTGGATTATTTAACTTAGTAATTACTTCAAAGAGTACTAATGGCTAGGGTTTTGGTATTATTGAAGAAAATAATGATAAATAGGGGAATAAACGTGGCATTAGCGAGAATTGGTTTTATTGGTATGGGATTGATGGGTATTCCTATGTCATGTCGCTTATTAGC